>Ga0180301_10000142_pt1 | contig 52291 bp, 52 predicted proteins | sample GuaBasSediGuay16_FD_121797 | JGI IMG/M metagenome (GOLD analysis project Ga0180301, IMG submission 121797) | Subseafloor sediment microbial communities from Guaymas Basin, Gulf of California, Mexico - Guay16, Core 4569-2, 12-15 cm | ecosystem: Environmental > Aquatic > Marine > Hydrothermal... | reverse complement strand
CTACCTCTCGGTTAGGTGTGTTTTTCCAAAGTAAAGTAAAAATTCTTCCCTAAGCACATAATAAAATTAGAGATCACTTATGCATAGAGCTATACTCGAGGCGCTCACTAGGCAGGAATGGAGATACCGAGAGGAGATACTCAAGAGACTTCACAAGAACATGAAAGAAGGAGCGACTAACTTCTTCGCAGCACTGTATCCCCATAGAGTTGAGGGGGTAGTACTTTACCTACCCGATATAGTAGACCTCTCCTTTTAAGGTAGTTGTAATGCCTACTAGCATCGAGAAAGTATTTAGTCGGGTTTATGAAGAGCTTCCTGAGAGCTTGTGAGAAATTTCTGGAAGTATCGAGAGATACTCGAAATAGCTATAGATAAAATGAGAGTCGTCTAGTATGCATAATCGTATTCCAAACTCCTATATAAAAGACATAGCGAAGCCCTCTCCGTGGAATGCCTTGGCTTGACCAAATTTGTGGACATGGGCCGCTACCACGTACTTGACGCCGAACTTGGCTATCAACTTGCTAGCCTCCTTTAGCATTCGAGGGCTTATACCATAGATGTAGGAGCCAGAGCTTCTCATGAGCAACGCGTGCCTGTAGAGAACGCCACACTCCTCGTCAATGTAATGGGAACTGACGAAGACTCTACCTTCATAGCCCATATCGTTTAAGCCGTGGAGTAGGCTCTCGCTAAGGCTCATGCCTCCTGCAACCCTCTTATCGTGATTGCCCTCAACTATGATAATATCTACAACCTTTATGCCCTTACTTTCCAGAGTCTCTACGATCCAGTCTATAAGGCCTGCTGCATAGTTCTGCCACACGCCTCTGATTAAAGTAACCTGCGTTGGATATAGGCCTTGAAAGTCGTGTATATCCCCTGGTAAGACTAAGTCTACCTCTTCAACTCCAAGCCTTAGTAGGGTTTCTACTGCCTTGAAGATGACGTACTTTAGAGCCCAGAAGTCTTAAGACTACCTACATGTAGATCCGATATCACCAGCTTGGTTGTACCCATATCTCTCACTGTCAATACTAGGAGGAATAATACAATAGTGAAGTAAGAAATGATAGTAAAGGTTCGTAAACAGCGTGGAGGCAAGGGAGACATCACTTATTATGTCCGAATACCCAAACACATATACGAGGCCCTCGGAGCGCCTGAAGCATTCAAGCTAACATTGGAGGATGGGAAAATAGTTCTTACACCGCTAAAGGAAGCTTAGATCATGCCAATTAAAACCAAGACAAAACTCATACCCCCCCGTATAAAACAACTTACGTGTATCTAGCTTCGAAATTAAGTATTAAATGAGACATAACCCGAACTCCTCGTGAACTCGCTAACCTCATCTCTCGCTTAGGTTATGAGTTGAAATTTTTCATAATTAGGTTTAAACATGCCATTAACTCATGAATGGAATGGCTCAAAATGCTTGTCTACTATCAGGTAAATATTTTTCAGCTTTTACAATTAATTCGTCGAGAATATCTATTATTCTACTGCTCATTTTAGGACATTTATTCCTAATACTAGCAACAATTTCATCGTAACACTTTAAAGCCCCATCAACTTTTTCGCTTAGACCATAGATTTTGATAACACGAATTCTTAAAGTATCTCTAATTTCCCTTGCTTTAATCTCGAAAAGCTTAGGTGAAAGATCACATACTGCCTCTAAGAATGCTTTTATGAGTCCAAGTATAGAGCCCAAAACGAAATTTTTAGTAATCTCAGCTGTATAAGTTTGTTCTGAAACTATTTCTATAATACTTACTTTTACATTTTCACCTAAGCTAATTCCTGGTAGCGTTATCTTTACTCTATCACTAGACACTAGTGGAAGTTGAAGTATCTTCGATTCCAGATTATTGAGATACTCCTCAATAGCTTCCCATAGAAGATTTATATATGCAAGATAGGCATTCTTTGAAATTTCAAGAATTCTTATCAGACTCTTTAGAACATCAATTTTATTTATTTTTATAGGGTATCTGAAACCTGAACCTATATCAATGTTGCACTCTATAGTTTCAGGTAATTCGGCAAGAGTTTCTATTATCTTATTTACATAAGCTACGCTATTGTGTTTATCTTTCTCAGAAGGTTTTATTACACAGTGCTCAAACATGTTCAGAACAGCTATAGCCTCTATATCTATTGGTATTGCTATAGATAGTTTACCCGCCAAGAATGCCTTAAGCAATTCCTCTTTTTCACTATAAGTTCTCTTCCCAAACAGCTTCCGAAGGAAACCTTGCATCGTCTTTCCTCAATCATTAGTGTGGACTCAGAGAATTATATAAAGCATTTTCTGGCTTCATGAAATCCGTTCCCTATATTTACGCATGTTCACTACCATGACTTCAAGAGCTCTATGTTGAAGTTCAACTGATGTGACTTTCAAGTCTTTCAATAATCCCCTTATATCCTTAACGCTTAAATCCTCTTTTTGGAGTAGATCTATACGCTCAATGAAGTCCTTAATAGCTAATTCAACTGCAAACTTTAACGATCCCTTTTTATAACCGAAGATTCTGTACGCTCTTTCCTTAAACAATTTCAGTAACTTCTCATCTAATGTAACCTTTAATTCGCCCATTTTCCCAAATCCCCTTATGGGAGTAGAACTGAAAGATATGAATGCTTTTCCTACTTAGACTGCTATGGAGGCAAAATCCATTCAAAGACTTGGAGAACATATGGAGAGCCTAGTGAACCTGCATTGAAGATGTGAATTTGCGTTTCATAATCATTTTGTCTTTTAATGTTTAAACGTGAATGATGAACACATAGTCTCCAACAAGAATGAACTATTTAAAAATAGAATGGAAGCACATCTATTGTAGTTGTGAAGTTCTACGAACTTAAGCTTTAATCGGGCCACTTATAGCCTGCGGGTCTTATCGATCCGCACAGTGGAGTTAGAGTGTCGCCATCTACGAATACTCTAATTTCGCAGAATGGGATGTAGAAGAAGGTGTAGCCTCTTAGCCTAACTTCCCAAGCCTCACCTTTAAGCAACGAATGTTCGAAGCAAGGCGCTCTAGATAGCTCCACTAGATCTAGCCTAAGGGTAAGAGCCCATATTCCCTCGAGGTGGTGCTGAGCATCCTTAACTGCAGCCTCCACGATAAGCCTCTCGTGCTTGGGCAAGCTCAGATAGTTAGGCGGGAAGAAGCAGGGAGAGAAAGCTAGCAGGAGAATTATCAAAATTGAAACCACCGCCAGTCCAGTTTTCCAATTAATCGCTGGGTTCATCTCAACCCTCTGAATAGACCTTAGCGCTTATTGCTATATATCGCTTACGTATTCTGAGAAGAGCTTAGGACTATCAAAGGCAAATTCGCTTCAAGCGTGTTAGGTAGATTGTTCTTAATACGGATATTCTAGGCTTGTTTTCTCAATAGGGGAACTCGGAGACGTGATATGTCTCGATAGGTGGATTTCTGCGCTTAATCCTACCTATGAAGTCTCTCTCATCTAAGGACACTAATATGGCTCCTACATCTAGGGCGACTTTTAGGTAAAGAGCATCCACTGAATGTACATTATACTCATGGCATAGAGCATAAGCTGCTTTGCAGAAGTTGAGATCACAGTTGAAGATTAATTTAGGATGGAGAATGGAGTCTAGGAATCTCTCGGCCTTGCGAGCTACATCTATGCCGACTTTTCTTGCCAATGTTCCACAGACCTCTTGATATACAATGCTGGGCTCAGCTAGGATAAATCTGCCAGGTAGCTTGCGGAGGATATCAGCACATTCCTCACTATAAGCTTCATCAGCTTTTAGCGCTGCTACAAAAACATTAGCGTCTAGCGTTAGAATCCTTGGCTTCATGGCATCTAGCCCTCCTGAATTCCTCTAACACAGTTCCCTCGCCCCATTTCTCCGTTACGATCTCTCTTAGCTCTAGGAACTCATCAACAGCTCTTCTAGCCCTCTCTATGTCCTCTTCTCCGATGACTATTATCTCCTTCGACCTAAGCTTGACGAGCCTCTCCAGAAGTTCAGCCCAAGTTCTACAGCCTAGCTCAACCTTAAGCTTCCTTAGCTCTTTCATCAGATCTTCGGGCACGTTCTTCACGAGAAGAGTGGGCATAGGCCTTCATCACTATCTAGATATCCTAGGATATAAATATTTCCTGAATATCCTGGAAGTCACATGTTGCTTACAGCTTAGAGCTGTGCTTGTAATAGACGAGTTATGCATGTACTACTGCAATCTGCAAGGCTTATCCTAGCATGAGCTTGAACTTAGACTTGAGCTGAAGTGCCTAGTGATGGGCTTGAGATGACTCTGGCAGAACATCTGCTTGAGCTATTTTAGCGTTTGAATAGTGAAGACTCTAAGTGGAGATGTCTAAAAGATTGATTCGGCTTTTTCAGGCATTAGCTCATTTTAGCTCATGAGCATTGGTGTGTGAGGCTAGGACACGTTCTCTATAAATTTGCATCAGCATCTCTGACTTTCATCATGGCTCAGGCTTGCCGGGTCCTCATCACCACTCATAAGTTTTCTGACTGGAGATACTTATCCATTATGCTATTTCTCCTCATAATCGCCTATTAGAAGTCCATACTTTCTAGCGACAACTTTCCACTCCTCAGTGAGCTCACTTAAGGCCTCCGCTTCATCCCCCAGAACTAGCTTGGCCAGTTTCATGATATTATCTAGAGTAGGCCTGTTTCTGATTCTTCTTATAAACTTCTTAAGCTGAGGATGCTCGTAAACTAACATTCTCGCCATCTCCTCGAAGACCTTTCTTCCTTCAGAGTTCAGTATGCCATTGGAAAAATAGACATGTCTGTGCATGATAAGCTTCCTGATCAAGCTCTTAACGTCGGGGCCAAAGCTCATTCTCATGATAATCCATCTCACCATCTCAGTACTTAGCAGCAATGAGCCTGAGTAGCCTTAGGTCTTGTTCACTTAGAGCTTCATAGCTAAAGACCGCGACACCATCAGCGCCTGCTCTTAACGCCAGCTCTGCTTGCCTCAGCATTTTCCCTGGCGATAGGCTGGATGTGGAGGACTTCTTACCTATTCCCTCAAGTAGGAGGATACCTTCAGGGATCATGGACACATGTATCAATAGCCTTGTTTCGAAGAGCCTCATGATGTTAGTGTAGTTCATAGGAGCAACCCAGTCAAGGAGGCCATCCATGATCCATCGTCCCCAATCCTGCCTAACAGACACTATGCACTCAGGGTAGTCAGCATATACAGCTGCACTAAGCTCAACTCCATATTCCTTCACGAGTTCATGAGCTTCTTCAACTAGGGTATCCACATTCTCTATGCCTTTCATAATCCATTCCTCGTCCTGATATCCTCCCCTTCCACATCGTTCACAGAAGCATCCTTTAATGACCAGCGGGTCAGGATATCGTATATAGTCCAGGTGAATACCATCTACTTCATACTCTCCAAGTAGAGTCTCAAATAGGCTGAGAATTCTTTTTCTCGCCTTGTCGCTTGAAGGACAGATCCATCCTGTAACCTCTCCCCTCTCGTTTACTACAGCAGACTCTGAGTGCTCAGCAAGCCATCCGCTAGGCTTCTCTCCTCCTTCACATAGTGTTACAAACCAGGCATGTACTTCCAAGCCATGCTCTCTGCACAGCTCAATCAAGCCCCCTAGATAGTCATAGCTTGGACTGTAGTCTCCGTACTTGAAGTGAAGTGTTCCATCAAGATCTTTCACCAACACAATGAGCTTGTCTATGGGTACCTGTACTGCTGTCTCAACAACGGATTCAACTTTCTCTCTAGAGTCCAGTGCATGGGGATGGATCCATACGCCAATCAAGGCCATGCAATTTCCCCAGGCGAGATATAGGAAATCGAGAGTCAAAAGTATAGCGTTTTCCAATATCGAAATTAGCAAAGGACGCGGATGAAGTCAATTTGAGAGATTCCGAAGTAGATTGAGAGTTAAGTTGTCTAATGAGAAAGTAAGGGTTAAGTCATTAGTTTTCGAAGAATAAATACTAGTAGAAGTGAGCCTTTAGTCATCATTAACCAAAGGAATCCTTCATATACAAGGGAGGATGAGCATGCACATGAGGACGTGGTGTGCTCGCATATCTTCATGTAGAGGGCATGAGTTAAGGATGCTCCTCAAGGACATGCTGTCAAGGACTACTTCATTGAGGAGAGCAGCATATATCTCCACATGGACCATACTACTCATAGTGGAGCTAATACTTCCATATGCCTTAGCTCTTCCACAAGAAGAGCCCATAAGGCTAGGGGATGTAATAGGCATAACATATGAGCCTTGGACCTTGAGGTTTACCATAAGCTATCAAGGTATGGTCTTGATTAGAGGAGCCCACTTATTATTGAATATTAATGGAGAGGAGGTCTTCCCAGCATTAAACTTCACAGGGTATGAAGTGGTTGAGCATGACGAGAGGTTACTCCTAAAGGTCTACATGAAGCACAGATCCTGCCTGGTTGTGCATAATATAATGATTGAGAAGGGAAGGGGAGTGGTGATACTATGGCTCAGCATCAAAGCATTAGAGGATGTGGTCTTGAGGACTCCTTCTCCACTCTCCTTTCCTCCAGATGAAAGTGCCTTTGCCTCCCACAATATTGAGATATGCTCAAAGGACTTCTGGACTCTTCCAAGTCACTTCATATACGGTCCTAGGGAGGAGCTCTTCACTCCTATTGTAGTTAGAGATAGAGAGCTAGGGCTTTACATGATCATTGCCTCCCTAACATCAGAGCTAGGCAAGGCTATGCTACGGGCTCATGTCTATGAGAAGAGGAGCTATGCTTCAGTATACACTCTTCTATGGAACGATAGAATAAGCATTCCCAAAGGCCAGACCATAGAGCTGGACAAGCTCGTTATCTTAATAGGAGAAGATGTTGTAGAGCTGTTCGAGCACTATGCAAGTCTAGTCCTGGAGTTCAATGAGCCAAGAAGACCAAGAGTAGTTGATGAATTCCCCTTGAGGTCAAGAGGATGGATCACCTGGGCCTATTACTTCACTAACATAAACCCTGAAGTTCTCAACAAGGAGATCGAGTTCATAGCAGAAGAGCTTAGAAAGTATGGATATGAGTACTTGATAATAGATGATGGATGGCAGAGGAGAGATACGCATTATCCTGCCGCCTATGACTGGATCACGCCTTCGGAGAGGTTTCCAGAAGGCCTTAGAGAGATTATAAGCAGAGCACACAGCCTTGGACTCAAGGTAGTACTATGGGTAGCCTTCACATGTTTTGATGGTAATTCTGAGCTATTGAGGACGAAAAGAGGAATGTTCTTGATGAAGGAGGATAGGGTCTTCGTGGATGATAGAGGCAGGGCTTATCTGAATGTAACTAATGAGGAGGCTCTTAGCTACATAGAGAGACTTTTCGCTACCTACAAGAAGTGGGGAATAGATGGACTGACCTTTGACATAGGGACTTTCATCTTCCTCTATCCATCACTTGAGCTCATGAAAAGCAACAACGTTACCTTCATGATGCTGTTCAATAGGTTTATGGATCACATAGACCAGCTCGCAGCTAAGTACAACATGACCATTCTCCTGAAGGCTTCACCAGAGGTTCCTTGCCTGGCAAGGTATAGGAATTGCCTTGGCATCAGAGTATCGTGGGATGTAACCTACAGAAGTACGCGTAGGCTTAGAGACATAGTGGGCTTTGTAGATGCCTTCTTCAAAACTAGCTTCTGGCTTTCAAAGATCATAGCTCCAGACCCTGATGCTCTCATAACAGGTCAGAATGGTGAACTACTTAACACTATATGGGCCCTTATGAGCTATAGATGCTCAGTAATCTACTATGGAGACCCTCGTGAAAGAGCTGACATAAGGCTGCTCTCATGCTATCCAGTATATGATTTGCCTCCAACACCTCTTCATGATGCCTTCATGGAGATGCCTCCCTCAGTGCTCATGACCTATAAAAACATCAAGGGTGCAAGCCCCATCTATGCGATAGGATTCATAAACCTTAAAGATATGAGAAGTCGTTATGAAGTACGACTTGAGGACATAGGCCTGAGCGGCGAGGCATTCGTATATGACGTGCTAACTGGTAAGGTGTTCCCAGCACGTGAGGGAATAGATGTAGAGGTAGAGCCCTGGACCATAAAACTATTTCACTTAGCCAGATCTGAGAACTGGCCTGCTGTTCCCCTCTTCATAAGCGGCTATGTATCAGCTGAGATTCTTCTAGCCAATGCCAAGGTGTTGGAAATTAGGCTGAGGGGGGATGCTGATGGAAGAACAATCCTTAAGATGGTAGTGAGGAGTGATGCTGTAGGCGTAGAGTTTAATGGAACAGACCTAGAGCTAGTTGAACAATTACACGAGGTAGATATGGGATATGTTATTGAGGAGAATGTCATGGTAATCAAGGTGCCTTCTAATGGCATTTTGAGAATTGAAGCCTATGAAGAAGTTCCTGAGAAGCTCATCTTAGAGAAGAGGCTACATGAGCTAAGGCAGGAAGTCATGAGGCTTAGAGAGGAGCTTAGGATTAAGGAGGCTTTACCCCTGCTCGTAGTAGTCATGGCATTCATCATAGGAGCCCTAGTTGGAGCTCTCGTAAGGTCTATTGGAGAGTAATCTCACTTTTATATTGCCAATTACTCAATGATATATTGTGAGAGGTAAGAGTATGCTACCCTCAGGCTTCCTATGGGGAGCATCTGCATCAGGCTTTCAGTTCGAGATGGGAGATCCAGCTGGGAAATACATAGATCCTAACACTGATTGGTATGTATGGGTTCATGATGTGGATAACATAGCCAAGGGCATTGTAAGTGGAGACCTGCCAGAGAGAGGAATTGGCTATTGGGAGTTCTACTCAGAGGATCATGAGTTGGCCAAGGAACTTGGCTTCAACACTTATAGAATAGGCATTGAATGGAGTCGCATTTTCCCTAAAAGCACCACTAAGATAGAGGTTGAGGTCAAGAGGGATAGCTATGGGCTTATAGAGGACATCAGTATAGATGAGAGCATACTCTCTGAACTAGATAGAATTGCCAATAAAGAGGCTATAGAGTATTATCGCGCCATAATCAAGGATATAAAGGAGAAGGGAATGAGAGTTTTCGTCTGTCTCAATCACTTCACTCTCCCCCTTTGGATTCATGACCCCATTAGGGCTAGAAGAACTAAGCTCAAGGAAGGGCCCAGAGGATGGGTTGATGAGAACACTGTAGTGGAGTTCGTCAAGTATGTCGCTTATGTGGCATGGAAGTTGGGAGATTTAGTGGATGACTGGGCGATCTTCAATGAACCTATGGTAGTGGCTGAGCTAGGATATACAATGCCTGAGGCTGGTTTTCCACCAGGCGTTGCGGACTATGGAGCCTATTTAAAGACTCTTAGAAATCTAGCACTGGCTCATGCAAGAGCATATGATGCCATAAAGAGATGGGATAGAGTGAGAGCAGATCCTGATAGTAAGGCTAGCGCTTATGTTGGATTAATACATAATGTCATACCAGTCCATCCTCTCTTTAAGGAGAGAAGAGAGGATGTACAAGCAGCTGAGCTGCTGAACTATACTCATAACAAGTGGATAGTGGATGCCATAGTCAAGGGGGGCCTAGATCTTAATCTTGATGGAAAAGTTGAAGTAACTGCGCCTCACATGGCCAATAAGCTTGACTGGATAGGCATAAACTACTATACGAGAATGGTGGTTAGAGCTAGGGCGAAGGCACCCTTCTTTGAGCTTGTTGAAGGCCTTGGCTTTGCTTGTGCTCCTCACTCACTCTCGATAGAAGGAAGGCCTACCAGCGACTTTGGCTGGGAGATCTATCCCGAGGGCTTAATTGAGGCCATTGAACTCATGGCTGTATATAAATTGCCTATGATAATAACGGAGAATGGGATCGCTGATGCTGAAGATAAGCTAAGGCCTGGTTTCATAGTAGCTCACATCAAGAAGTTAGAGGAGGCCATTGAAAGAGGCTATAAAATAGATGGCTACCTCCACTGGGCTCTAACAGACAACTATGAGTGGGCCAAGGGGTTCTCCATGAAATTTGGACTAGTGGAAGTCGACCTTAAGACCAAGAAGAGGATCAGGCGAAAGAGCGCCTTCATCTATAAGGAGATCATAGAGAATAATGGTATTACCAGCAGGCTTGAGAGAGAGTACTTGCGATAGCATATATGTCAAAGTTCTATCATGCCCCTTAAGGCATCGACCCCACAATATGCGTGAATCCAAAGCATTAAATATCCTACAAGGCTCAACATTTAAACTAGAGGGATGTTCATGATAGATACACCGCTGTTATTTGACATTACGCTAGGTGCTTTATTGACCTTGGCAATTCTCATAACCATTAAAGCCACTGAGAAGTCTCCCTACGTATGGGTCAATAGGAAGCTGATACACATGGTCTCAGGAGCAGCTGCACTAGCCTACGCCTATGTATTCCATGAGAGATGGGTCTTTGTAGTTATGGCGCTGGTCTTCAGCTTAATGACGTATTTGCCTCACGTAAAGGGTCGCCTCATGAACTCCTTCCAAATAGAAGGGAACTATGGCGAGGTGTACTACTGCCTAGCATGGCTTCTCATCAGTTTTACCTTGTGGGATCTAGATAGGGTGCTTGCAGGAATGGCTATGCTATTTATGGCTTTTGGAGATGCAAGCACAGGATTGGCTAGATTCCTCTACTTCAAATACATAATGAAAAAGTACAATCCAGTGAGGAGAAAGCACTGGATAGGCTCAATAGCGATGTTCATAACATGCACACTGATAGCATATCTTATGAAGGGAAGCTTACCGCTGGCCCTCCTGATGGCACTGACTTCGACTCTGGTAGAGATCCAGCCTTGGCTTGATGATAACATAGCCGTGCCCTTAGCGGCGTGTACACTAGGCATTCTGCTCTATAGATGACGATTATGCTCATGATTTTATTCAATAACAAGGACTTTATGAACTCATGATACTTTTTATAGCCTGGGATCAAATTATTGACAAGGAGGAGGAAGGTCTTGGAGGAAATGGATAAGCTAATTAATGAACTCTTCAGAAAGAAGTTCTCAGGAAAAGTTGAAGATATTTATGCTCTCAATGTTCTAGTATATGGCTTTGCTTTCACAGAATCAAGGAAGCTAAACGAGCTAATAACTGATGCAGGGCACGGAGAGAAGGAGGCTACCATTAAGTGTCTAAAGTACTTAAAGGACAAGGGCCTAGTGGAGTATACTGAACCTCTTGAACCAGATACTGAAGTGACCCTTACAGAGCAGGGAAAGAAGATAGTGGATAGGATAAGGGAGCAGGAGAGAATAGGTTGGGAGAGCGTAAGTGAATTCTTTGAGTAGTTAAGAACTTCTTTTACACAATCATCTTAGGGTGTCTAGTCTATCGTATATCAGTGCACAACATGTCTTCAAAATGAGTGATACTTTTAAGTTCGATTGAGTCAACCTGATACTCACGTGAGAACTTGAGGAAACTTCGCTCAGCTAAGGAGCCAGTAACCGAGGAAGGACTTCTATATCACATAAGATGTCGACCAGGAGACGTAGCTCCCTATGTACTACTGCCTGGAGATCCAAGTAGGGTGCCTAGGATATCGAAGTATTGGGATGTCAAGAAGGAAGTTGCGAAGCATAGAGAATACGTGACTCACACTGGTACTTATCGAGGAGCTCCTATCTCGGCGACCTCAACAGGCATAGGAGGACCCTCAGCCGCCATAGCTGTGGAGGAGTTGCTGAGGGCAGGGGCCAGAGTTCTCATAAGAGTAGGCACCTCAGGGGCACTGCGAAAGGAGATTGAGGTAGGAAGCCTAGTAGTATCCACAGGTGCTATTCGTCTAGACGGTACTACTAGGCAGTACGTTGTCGATGGTTATCCTGCTGTGGCAAGCTTTGAGGTTGTAGTAGCCCTCATAGAGGCGGCTGAGGAGATGGGCGTTAAATACCATGTAGGGCTTACAGCTACCACAGATAGCTTCTATGTAGGTCAAGGGCGTGAAGGATTTGAAGGCTTTAAGCCCAGCTGGTCTGACAGGCTCATAGAGGACCTTATGAGGATGAATGTACTCAACTTTGAGATGGAGAGTGCAGTGATCTTTACCTTAGCTAATGTCTATGGAGTCAGAGCAGGAGCTATATGTGCTGTACTGGACAATATAGTGACTGGTGAATTTGTGGAAGATGCTGGAGTGGAGGATTGTATAAGAGTAGCGAATGAAGCTGTTCGAATACTCCATGAATGGGATGAGGAGAAGAGGAAGCAGGGTAGGAAGTTCATCTACCCCAAGATGTTGACGAGGTATTACAGCTTGAAGCGAAGCTATGGATAATATGACGTCGTTATGCTTGAAAACTTACGGTTGAAAATATTGCTCATGGATATGTAGGATAGTACACATAGTAGCGATACACCACTCTCCTTCTTCTCCTGCCCTTAGTGACATAGGCTATCAACATCCCTGCTATAAAGCCTCCTATGTGGGCCCAGAAGGCAATACCAGAGCTGACGCCAAGTAGAGCGTAGGTTCCAGCATAGAGCTGATATAGAAACCATAGTCCAAGGAACCAGTATGCTGGCACTCTAGTTATCATCAATCCCCACCAAGTGAAGACCAGCACCCTGACTCTCACGTATGGAAAGAGAACCATGTATGCTCCTAGCACACCAGATATGGCTCCTGACGCTCCTACTGCAGGAACTCGCCAGGCCTCTGGTATGGGAGGAAGTGTGAGAATGTGAGTGAATGAGGCCAAGATTCCTGTTATTATATAGAAGAGCAGATACTTCATGTGACCATAGGCATCCTCTATGTTATCACCAAATATGTATAAGAAGAGCATGTTGCCTAGTAGATGGTCAATGCTGCCATGCATGAACATGGAAGTTATCAACGTCCAAAGCCTCTCTCCATTTACTATGAACAATGGTATCATGCCATAGGTGAGTATGGCTCTTATGAATGGTCTAAAGCCCTTGAGGAAGAAATAGAAGAACACTACTACATTTATGGCTATGAGAGCATAGTTTATTACTGGAAAGCGACGTGGTCTGTACTCATCTCCTATGGGTATCATGCTGAAGCCCCACTCCTCATAGCCCGAGGACTCTTATTATCTTTTTGTAACCTTGTGCTTACATGAATATCCTCTCAAGTCCTAGTGCAAGAGCCACTGCTCCATAGAGGACTACGTCCTCTCTAAGTGGCGTTATGATTATCTCAGGGATTCTGTTGATAGCATATTCGATTACATATCTCCTTATTGGATTGAGTATGAGCTCTTCATTGTACAAGGCTACAGAGCCACCGATCGTTATCAGGCTGGGGTCGTAGGCGTCTATCACATTAGCTATGCCTGCAGCATTGTATCTCCCTATTAGGTCAACTATCTCTAGAGCGAGCTTATCGCGCTTTTTAGCTGCTTCAAACACTATTTTAGCCGTGATCTTACTGGGATCTCCTTTGGCCATTTTCAGGATAAGGGTCTCCTCTGGACCTTTAATCCCCTTCTTCTCAAGTATTAGCCTAGCTAGCTTGGGTATGCCTGTCCCAGAACAATAGGCTTCCCAATGTCCTTTCTTTCCGCAGCCACATATAAGCCGGCCCTCTGCATCAACGACGGTATGCCCCACCTCCACAGCATTCCCGTCTTTACCTAGGAGAAGATGACCATCCACATAAGCCCCTCCGCCTATGCCGGTGCTTATGGTAATATAGACCAAATTATCATGCTCTTTTCCTGCTCCAAAATATTTCTCGCCTATAACAGCAGTGGTGCAGTCATTTAGTAATGTCGCAGGCACTCCAAAGTGCTCCTCAAGCCTAGGGACTATAGGCACATCTCTGAAAGGTATGTTGGGAGGATTTAGCAGCCATCCCCTCTTCATGTCAAGAGGTCCTATAGAGCCTATACCTATCCCGATGATCTCCTCTGTCTTGATGTTTGCTTGCCTAATGCTCCTCTCTATGAGCTCTATGATCTGAGATATGAGTGATTCACTAGTTCCAGTCTTCACAGTCGGCTCAGATAGCTTTATCTTAAACTTCCCATTCTTATCTGCTAGGACTACTCTAAGATTAGTAGCGCCAAGGTCTATTCCCACAGCATACGACGTGCTCTCCCCCAAGTAGAGTATCGATAAAGAGTAAGGTAAAAATAACTTGTTATAGATGATGCCTCTATGAAGTCTTGGAAGTTCTTCTGGAGAGGGCTGCTATACTTATCGAAAGTGCTACTAGAGCTATGGCAGTCATAGCTAAGGATGCGCTTACCCAGAAGAAGTACTTGGAGAGCTGCTCGTATCTGCTCCTAAGTGCTGTAAGCTCATCCTTAAGAGTCCTCGCTTCATCCCTAAGGCTTGCTATAGTAGCATTTGCCACCTCAAGCTGCGCTCTAAGCTCCTCTGCCTCCCTAGTTCTGAGCCCCAGCTCCTGTCTGGTAGTGTTCAATTCCCTCTCAAGAACTTCGGCTAGAAGAGGCATCTGATAGATGAACCTCTCGATAGGCTTTAGTTCACTCTTCACATCTATGCTTGTCTCAAGTACTTGATTATATCTTAGTCTACTGTAGTTCAAAAGGGCACGGTCTACAGTTTGCTCCATCAGCTCTAGCTTCTTAACTACTCTGCTTACATTATACCTGTGCATTGACTCCTCCTTTAGCCTGTTCAGCCTATTCATGACATAGAGGAGATTAAGCCCTGAGTGGGCTCTGGCTAGAGCATCCTTATCAAATATGCTGAACTCATAGGAGTATGTGTAGTAGCTCATGACTGAGGATACGAAGCTGCCTATGTCTCCAAAGGTATGAGGATGCATTAGCCCAAACATGTGCCCTAGCTCATGTATGATGGTATGAGTAAAGCCAAAGCCTTTGCCCTCCTGCCTGGGGCTCACATACTCTCCCCACAAGAAGTCCTTCTGATTCATGCCTATGAGGACTATGTCTTCAAGCGCAGCTCCCCATATCATGTTGATCTCTGGGTGCCTATCCAATATGAGCCACTTATACTTGAAGGCGAAATATTCCTTGCTGAAAGCAAAAGCAAATACTGGTATGACGTAGAGCTCTTCATCTCTCCTATACTCCTCAAGGAAGAGGTTGATGTTCTCTACAAGATATAGATACACCTTAGCAGCATCGACATACACTATCTTCTCCCTGTATAGAAGAAGATTGGCATAGATCCATGACTCAATCTCATATCTTGAATCATCTATGACCTTTCTCAGCCCTGGAAGGTCAGTTAGGTTATAGAACTTAACTACAACCTCTACCTCTGAATAAGGAACCAGATCCCTTATGGCTTTCTCTATCATAACTGGGCTTACTGTTGTCTCAATCGGGACAACACGTCTCTCTTCTTCAGTTCTACAGTCTATGATGTTCACCACTATTTTGTACTTCCTAGACCAGCGTGGTATATAGACATAGTGGGGCATGACTAGATTGAGGACAAACTCATTTATGTAGTCTGCTACATACTCTGTAAGCCATGTAATGCCCTTGGGAGTATTCAAGTCTATGCCTTGATCCTCTAGGTTGACTTGAAGGGGCAGATCATATCGAGCCTCAAAAGAAGGTCCTGCACTGAGGTCAATGAACCAGAGCCTGTACCTTCCACCCCATCCGATCATGTAGCCTCTATATCTGAGTACATAGCCTCTATCAATGTCCTTAGCCTCTATGCCGAAGTAGTGGAGATCTATCGTCTCTTCACCAGCTGGCTTCTTATAGAACAGCTTTAGCTCCTCAAGCGTAAGAGATGGGAGCTCTGGAAGATACATCACGACTAGGACGTAGCCATACTCGGGAATGCCTCCATAGTCTTTTTCATGTGCTATTAGCCATTCCTCCAGCTTGAGGGCATCATAGATATAGTTCGTAGTTGTTCTATAGGACAGAATGATCTTGCCGCCAGTTATTATATAATAAGCAAACCATGGATTGGGCACTCTCTCTACCTTTTCAATGCTTTTGAGATATTCAATAAGTTTGCCCTTGAAGGTGTCGTTCATGAAGACAAAGGTGTAGCTGATGCGACCGGTTATGCCAATATCCTCATCAGTCACAAGAGCCTCTAAGGTTAGGTTGTTTACTAGCAGAAGCCTCAAGTAGTCAAGGTCTATGTTATCTCTAGGTATGCCGACAAAGACCACCTTTACGTTAACCCTAGCCTCTAGAGAGTTCTCTGCTTGAACTGGAAAAAGGGTGACGGTCAGTAGGGTGAGGAGCGCTATTAACATGCCCACTAGCCTATTACGCAAGTTCTAAACCTCAGCTAAACCATACATCAGTAATCTAATATTCATTATCCACCATATTCAGTTCATGTTAAGATGGTCTGATAGGCCTTATACGGAGCAGTTTCTCATCGATAAGCTTCTCCATCTGAGCCAGATAGAGTTCATAGTAGAGGCCTTTTCTTCTTAACAACTCCTCATGAGTGCCTTCTTCAACGATCCTGCCTTTATCTATCACCACTACACGGTCGCATAGGCTACAGAGCCATAGTCTATGCGCTATGACTATGGTAGTCCTCCCCTTCATGATCCTTTCTATCGCTCTCCTCAGAAGCAGTTCTGTGCGAGGATCAACATTGGAGAGAGCCTCATCCAATATTAATATTGAGGGCCTTCGCAACATAGCTCTGGCCACTGCTATAAGTTGTCTCTGACCAGCAGAGAGCAGGAAGCCTTTTTCACCAACCTCGGTTTGATAGCCATTCGGTAAGGACTCTATGAATTCATGAATTCCTAGCTCCTTACACACCTGAACTATCTCGTCATCACTAGCATCAGGGCGACCTAACCTTATGTTGTCCATGATAGTGCCTGGGAAGAGGAATGTATCTTGAGGAATGAAGCCAATCTGACTTCTAAGGGATTTCTGCTTTATGTCTCTGATATCGTGTCCATCTATGAGTATTCTGCCCCTACTCACATCGTAGAGGCGACATAATAGCAGAACAAGAGTAGTCTTCCCAGACCCCGTAGGGCCTACTATGCCAATCCTCTCTCCTGGCCTGATTTTCAAATTTATGCCCTTCAGCACGGGAATACCCTTCTGATACTCAAAGTAGACATCTTCAAAGACCACTTCACCTCTTATCTTCTTGAGCTCTATGGCTTCTTCCCTGTCCTTGACTTCAGGAGCTTCTCTCATCAGTTCATCGATGCGCTCTGATGCGGCCATGGCTCTCTGTATCGAGTCATACAGCCAGGTCAGGCTTATTATGGGCCTATAGAATTGGTCAAGGTAGGAGAGAAATGCTATGAAGATACCTAAAGTTATTGAGCCTCTTATTATCAAGTATCCTCCATACGCTAGGACTACGAAACTGCCCACTCCTCGAACCATTTGAATGGTTGGCCAGAACCAAACAGCGAGCCATGCAGCTCTTAGGTTGGATTTCATCATGTCCCTGCAGGCCTCATCAAAGGAGATAAACGCATCCCTCTCTCTAGCATAAGACTTTATCGTTCTTATCCCAGCTATGTTCTCTTGAGCTTTTATCATAAGACTGGCAACCTTCTTTCTTATCTCTCTATATGCCCTCAGAAAACGTGAGCCGAATAGTAGGCATACAGCCAGGGCTAGTGGAATGACGAGACATACCACCAGAGTTAGCTCTAGGCTCATGCTTGACATCATTATTATAGCTCCTATGAAGGCTATCATGTCGCCAACTATGGCCACAAGACCATACACGAAGACCTCCTCTATGGCTCCAGTGTCCTCCATAATTCTTGACATTATATCTCCAGTGCGAACTCTGCTGAAGAATCCAAGTGAGAGATTCTGGACATGAGAGAAAAGTTTGAATCTGAGGTCGCATACTAGGCGTGCTCCTGTGGAGGAGAGTACATAGGTGTTTAGAGTCTCAAGAATCCACATTGCTAGTACGAGGGATGTGAGAATCACTATATCGCTAAGGAATCTGACAAAGTCCCCTCTAGCTATATCATGATCTATTATGGATCTGAGGATGTATGGAACCACCAAGCTTACCATTGAGCCCATTATGGATATGATGCATGCTATGGCTAGCCACTTCCTATGAGGGGCTATGAATGATAGCATGGCCTTTATAGGCCTCAAAGCTTGCCTCCTAGGCATTCTCTCCTTCCTCCACAATCAACAGCTCCTTCACCCATGATTCATAGGCCTCTATCTGATCCTTGAATAGTTTCCAATACGCACCCTTTCTTCTAACAAGCTCTTCATGCGTACCTTCCTCAACTATTCTGCCCTCATCAAGCACTATTATTCTGTCCGCCTCCAGCACTAGGGGCAGTCTCTGTGACACAATTATCGTAGTTCTCCCCTTCATGAGCTCTCTCAAGTCCTTGACAATTTCCCTCTCAGTCTCAGCATCGAGATTGGATGTAGGATCATCTAGTATGAGTATGGGAGGGTCAACTAGGAAAGCTCTGGCTATCTCTATCCTCTGCTTCTGGCCACCTGATAGCGTCACGCCATACTCCCCGACCAGGGTGTTATAGCCTTTGGGTAAGCTCTCTATGAAGTCATGTATTCTAGCCAGCTTAGCGGCTTTGACGATCTCATCCATGCTGGCATCAGGCTTACTGACGGCTATGTTCTCCTTGACGGTAGTTGCAAATATGAAGGGCTCCTGGGGCACTATGGCTATGTTCCTTCTCAAGCTCTCGAGCTTAATCTTCCTTATGTCACAGCCATCTATTAGTATTCTCCCCTTATTCACTTCATAGAACCTAGGTATCAGCCTAATTAGTGTGCTCTTTCCCGAACCTGTTGGGCCAACTATTGCAACCTTTTCTCCGGGCCTGATCCTCAGGTTTATATCTTTGAGGACGTAGTGTTTGCCATCATAGCTGAACCACACGTTTTCAAAGACTATTTCTCCTTTGACATTCTTCAGCTCTATGAGGCCGCCTTCCTCTTCAACATCCTCTTTAGCCTCTATTACTGTGAATACTCTATGACATGCAGACATAGCCCTTTGAAAAGCTGTTATGAAGAAGCCTGCAATCCTCATAGGCCACAGAAGCATGAACATGTAGCTTATGAAAGCCCATAAGCCACCTACGGTTAATCTGCCTTCAACTATGTTGAGGAATCCAATGGTTATGATGATGACCACACCAAGGCCTATGATCAGGGTACTCATGGGGCGATGAAGAGCCTGAACCTTAAATAATTTTAGGGCTAGATTCAACCACTTGTTGTTCTCTTTCCTGAACTTCTCCACCTCATGCTCTTCCACGGCTAAGTACTTCACCGTCCTTATGCCCATCAGGTTATTGTTTATAACTGATGCTAAGACGCCATACTGTTGCCTTAAACTGAGGTATAGGGGCCCTACTCTCTTACCATAGAAGTAGAAGTTGAGAGCAATGGGCAGTAGCACCAGGAGAGTCACCACCGTGAGCTCTAGGTTTATGGATAACATAGCTATCACAGCGAGGACTGAAAGGAGCAGTGCATTAGTAAATCCCATCAAAGGACGAGTAAGGAACTCAGCTACTCTATCAACATCACTTGAAACCCTAGCCACTATTTGACCAGTTGGCATTTTATCAAAGAAGGCAAAGGACTTACTGAGAATTGAGCGAAAAGCCCTTAGACGTATCTCGTATACAACTCTTTGCGCAAAAATAGCTCCCAGATATCTGCCTGAGCCGGATAGCACGCCTGTGCCTATTGTCAGCAGAAGTATTGCAATCGACAGTATGATCAAGAGGTTGAACTCCTTATTAGCTATGGCCTCATCTATTACCCTCTTCATGAGAAGAGGTATTAGAGTAGCCAGTTGATTGCTTATAAGCATGAGCAGAAGGGCTAGTAGCAGCCACTTCCAGTTACGAGTTATATAGGGTAATAGCTTTCTGAATACCTTAATGCTCTCTCTGAGTGGCAAAGTCGTACTTCTATGGCCCGTAGTCCTACACCTCCGTTAATGGAGAGTTAGATCTCTTTGACAACTTAAGCTCTGCGTCTAAAAGCATAGGCTCTAAGGTATTAAAATATAACTCCACAACTATCCATATCGAGGAGTTATGAAGCCTAGAGAAAGAGCTTTAAAAGCTATATACCTTGAGGAGCCTGATGTAGTGCCAGTATTCGATTATGACATAAACTCACCAGTAGCCTCGAAGATACTAGGAAGAGAAGCCTTCATAGGCATAGGAGCCAAGTTCATGATAAAATATATAAAGATGTTGAGCGAGGGGAAGAGGGATAAGCTTGTTAAGAGGATGATAGAGGATAGGATAGATGTCTATACTAAGCTTAAGCTTGACATAATACCAGTAAGGCTTGTCCCTAGCAAGGAATACGTACCCAAGGTTGAGTGGCTTGGTCCATACAATTGGAGAGTCTACATTGGCGAGTATGATGGTAAGGAGATATGGTTTGAATACAAGGCCTGCCCCGAAAGCGACATAGTGGGAGAATATGACTCTAGCATAGCTCGTGAGGGACTCGAGGGGTTTGAAACGTACGTCAGATTCCTCGAATCACAAGAGGTGGAGGTTGATCCAACAACGCTTGAGCTCGTTGAATATGCCGTTAAGAAGATAGGTAGTGAATACTTGATCATGGGGGACATTGATGGTACCTTCCCTGTAGGATGGTCATGGATACATGTATTTCTGAAGGCATTATACCAGAGACCCGACCTCGTGAGAAGGTACATAAGCAGAAGTACCAGATATGCTGTGGAACATCTTAAGGCAATGATAGATATTGGAGTTGAGGCTGCTAGTGGAGGATGCGATTATGCTGGCAAGAATGGTCCCTTCATGTCACCTAGACACTTCAAGGAATTCATCTTACCTGCCTTAAAGGAGCAAGTTAACGTGTGTCACAGAAGAGGAGTGCCTTATATAAAGCATACAGATGGCAACATAAAGCCTATAGAGAGGGAGTTTATAGTAGAGTCAGGAATTGATGGCTATTTAGCCATAGAGCCTATAGCTGGTATGGACATAGGGAAGCTGAAGAGAGAATATGGGGATAGGATTTGCCTCCTAGGCAACGTTGATTGTGCGTATACTCTGGTATTTGGAACACCTGAGGAAGTCGCAAAGGAAACAAGAGAGGTTATTGCTAAGGCCGCTGATGGAGGTGGGCTTGTGGTTGCCTCAAGCAACTCAATACACTCAGGGGTCAAGCTTGAGAATTTCCTAACCATGATAAGGACGGCAAGAAAATATGGCAGATATCCCAGAATAGGACGTATCAGCTCTCAAAGAGCTCCTTGATAACAACTATAAGCTCATCCACTTCTCTCTCTGAAGCCACTCCCACGGCTACGGATTTGACGAAGTTAAAGGATAGTACAAAGCGAAGAGCTTCACCAGGAGAAATTAAACCAGCCCCCAAGGCCTTCTTAGCTATCATAGGCAATCCTAGTTCTCGATAGAGGTCTATGGCTCTGTCTCTATCTCCCATGAATATACCCCTTGAGTTAAGAGGCCCCATCAATACCTTCACTTTGCTTCCTAGGGCTTTAATGAAGGGAACTGTCCTCAAAGGTTCATGGGTAACAACGCCTGGAACCATGCCATGCTCTACTATCATGTCCAGGTATCCTTCAACAAGATCCTTATCATGGGAGTCAACAGTATTAGCATGGAGAAGGACTATCTTAGATTCAAGTCTAGTAAGCCATGAAAAGGACTCTGGCTCTTCAGGTATAAAGGTACCTACCACTATTGGGTTGACACCCACTCTTCTACTGGCATTTATTAGAGCTTGAGCCACAAAGGCATATGGAAGGAGCTGGACTCCAATAAGTCCTTTTTCAAAACAATAGGTGAAGAGTTTAGTAATATTGTTTGGATTCATAACGAACCTGTAGTAGTACTCAATGCTCTTAGCACCAAATTGTCCTGCAGCTATGAAAGGAGACGTTCCTATAAGCAGTCTAGGAATCTCCAGGCCTTCTATTGAACACATAGGCACTCTATCGCCCCTACTCATGTTTAGGCCTCCTGAGGGCTCTCCGTATAATAGCGATGGCCAGCATTATGATGAATAGGATAGTGATGGATATAATGAATCTATAGAGAACTTGACCTTCCACCTCCTCGCCAGCTCTATAGAGGTCTAGAATGAATTTTATAAGGGCATCTCTTATTTCATGGCTGATCCTGAGCATTTCGAGCATTTCATCAGGATTATAGTTTGAGAACTCTAGTGTTTCTCCTCGTCCCCATATCTCTATGATTACCGAGGGCACTTCAAGCTCCCCATATACCCACCAGAACGATGAGCCATGTGGTCCTGATGGATATATTGTTGCCCTAACGTGCTTGGCCAACTTTAAAGCTAATAGCTCAACACGAGGATCCATGATACCATCTTTTGCAGGAGCTATTATTATCCTTTGAGGAGCTCCTGAGTGTAGGCTTATGTAGCCAATGATATTCCTCTTATTAATGCAGTACTTCATCACGGCAATAGTCTCTGGCTCTGATGCAGGATGAGGCCCTCTATACGTAGGTGTTCCGAAGAGTTCGCTATCGAAGAAGGACCAGCCATAGGGAAAGTTCCTGTTTAGGTCTACAAACCTCGCATTACATCTAGCACAGAGGACAAACATCCCTTCAGGAGAAGCCTTTCCCCTTTCAACACCATCAGGATTAAGCATAGGTATCACTGATATGCACAAGGAGCTATCCTTTAGTAGTTGGCCCAGATCTCCATTCACTCCCTGACGAAGCCAGTCTATAAGCTCGATCGCAGTCTTTACGCATATGAGCTCAGAACCATGTATACCAGCCTCTACTATGAGCACTTTAGTGCCTTGATAGTTAAACTCAACAGCCCATATGTCCCTACCCATGACAGATTTTCCAATAGATATCACCCGCACCATATCGGGCTCTGTGTTGTTGACTATGTGTATGAGATAGTCAGTGAGAGCATACCAGTCAGGATATAGCATATACTCATGCCTTCTGAAGACGAGATTAGTTCTCTCCAGCCTTATGTAGAATCTCTTATGCCTTATATCAACTAGACCTTCGAGTAGTATACCTGTGAAGCTATCATAATACAGAACATTTGTGCCGTTTGAAAAGACAGAGCAGAGGAGCTTCTCACCTCTATAGTTAACATATGAGTAGTTTACGAGGCGAAAAGGCGAATTCAGAAAGAGTACAACTTCACTTGCCCTTTTGGGTATGAAGAAGGGGGGATGGCGCCATTCAGGAAGACTACTGCAGAGGAATGTGTTGTTGTGGAGATATAGTGTGCCAATATGTTCCTCCCATGTGTCTCCTATGATGAGCTCAATCTTCATTATCAAGGAGGGCAGCCTTGAATATCTACTCGGCAGAGTAGTTTTGATCAATAAACTCACGTTCTGACCCCTATATTCAAGATAGAGGCCAGGGCCTATGTCTATTGGCGCTAGTCCATTCGAGTTAACGAGAAATATGAACAGAGGTATGAAAAATAAGTACAATGATTACCACCTATCAGGCTGCCATACGTAAGGAACAGCTTTGGGAAACATAGAGGCTACGAGTGGAGTGGCTTCAAAATCAAGTTTCGCCTCACCGTACATCAGCTCATCTAAAGACCTATAGCCTAGCACAAGTTGCGTAAGAGAGCTCTGCCTTATCTTGAACACGTAGTCAGCCGTTCCTTCTTCAAGAACCTCTACTTCATGGTCATCCACTTTAAGCAGCACTGATCCAATATCAGTCTCTATTCTTAATCTAACCCTTCCTTTGAAATCAGCTCTGCGAAGTCTTCTGCCTATTTCATCGCTGATCTCTGTGAAAAGGCCTCTAAGGTCTATGATTCTTGCCATACCTCCAGCTCTACGAGGATAGTGACTTTCAAGTAAGCAACCATACCTGTAGGCTAGACTAGCTATGGGATGATCAGGCGGCACATATAGCTTTATTCTACTCATCCTTCGCTCCACCGCTATGCGGGCTAGTTCGTGGATTATAGTATCATAGATTTTAAAGTCATGATTCTGAGCTCCAACCTCAGCTACAGGTAGCTCCTCTCCGAAAACCCATCGCTCGTATGCTGCATAGCCTACTACTTCACCTTTCTCATCCACTACAATGAAGGCCTTGGGCTTGTGTTCATAGCTTATGCCCTTCTTAAAGCCTTTCCAGAGCTTAGGGTCTCGGAATACACTGCCACTACGCTCATTATTGTTCTGATTGTATATTTCAACTATGGCCTTAAGCTGAGAAGGATCATCTGGACTGAAGTCTCTTACATCATAGTGCTTCTCAGCATCTTCAGCGTTTCTAGTCAAAATGCTTAAGGTATGTTCTCCCATGAACACTGCATATCCAAACTTATGATAGAACTCAGGAATGCCAAAGAGAGCACTCAGTTGATAGTTGTTTTGTTTCATCCATTCTACTGAGTAGTTAAGGCATTTTCTTGCAAGACCACGCTCTCTATACTCACGCTTTGTATACACCCCTGCTATGCCTCCCATCTTCACTAAGGAGCTTCCAATTCTCATGCGATAGTCCACTACATAGAGCCAGCTTGCTGGCTCACCTGCCACTTTGACCTGCACCTTATGAACACGCTCTACATATGGCCACCTCTCTTCAACGACCTCTATCTCTTCAGACAACAAGGCCACCCAGTAAGAGTTAATACTGCCTAGAGACTTTTAGCTCTTGACTCCTTAAGTAGCAACGACTTTTTCTACTAGAGTGACAATAACTAGTTCTGGTGAACTTGTGGATAAATTACTCGAATTGCCCAATGTCAAGGAGACTCCGCTCTATGAGAAACTAAGAGGAGGAAAGGTAAGATGTCTAGTTTGTGAAAGGAGATGTATCATTGAGGAAGGACGAAGAGGATTTTGTAGAACAAAGGTCAATCTAGGTGGCAAGCTCTATACTATAGTGTATGGTGACCTATCGGCGCTTGAGTCTAGACCCATAGAGATAAAGCCTTTCTTCCATTTCTGGCCGGGATCGACGGCTTTAACTTTCAGTACTTGGTCATGTAACTTCATGTGTCCATGGTGTCAGAATTGGCATCTATCAAGAGCAGAACCTGATCCGTGGAAGGTCAACTACATATCTCCTGAGAAGGTAGTGGATCTAGCGATCAGAAATGGTGACGAAGGACTTTGTGTATCCTTCAATGAGCCACTTCTGCTATTTGAATACTCCCTTGATGTATTCAAGCTAGCGAAGGATAGAGGACTGTATAACACTTATGTAAGCAACGGCTATATGACCTTGGAAGCTCTTAAGATGCTTAAGGAGGCAGGCCTTGATGGACTGAAGATAGATGTCAAGGGCGGAAAAGAGGCCTATCAGAGGTTTAACATGGCTGATGTCGATGTAGTATGGAGAAATGCAAGAGAGGCCAAGAGGATGGGCATCCATGTGGAGATAGTCTACCTAGTGGTCACTAAGGCTACTGATGATGAAGAGGTTATTAGAGACACCATTGAAAGACATCTAAAGGAGCTAGGGCCGGATACGCCTATACACTTCACCAGATATTATCCAGCCTATGAGTATCATGAACCACCAACTCCTGTATCAAAGCTAGAGTGGGCCTATGAGACTGCCAAGAAGCTGGGTGTCAACTTCCCCTACATAGGCAACGTACCTGGGCACAAATATGAGAATACATATTGCCCTGAGTGTGGTGAATTGCTGATAAAAAGGTATGGGATGATGGTATTAAGATACAGAATGAAGAACGACAATAAATGTCCAAGATGTGGTAAAGAGATACCCATAGCTGGTAGATATGTGAAAAAGGGCTTCTCCTTTGCAAGGCTTCTCTTTTAGTCAAGAGGATAGGATGGTAAGATTATGAAGAGTATGGAGATACATGTCAAGAACCTTAAAGTCTCAATCGTAGCCGAAGATGATATTGAGAATGAGCTCATAGAGTTCCTCAAGGAGGCTGTTGCATACTATCTGAATGAACTTCCAAACCCCAGAGGTAAGACAAGAATTTACATAATAGCAGTAAAGGAGCCTGAAGACATGACTAAGTTCACAGAGCATGAGCCCAGCCCTTGGCAGACTACTATAGTAGACCACGGCGATGTACCAAAGATTATAATTGCTGAGGCCTCTTGGCTCAGAAGGGGAAGAAGTGTTTGGAGGCCGCTGATATTAGAAGCATTATGTCATGCACTTATTCACGAGAGAAGGGAGGTTATGATGATAGATGACTATGTTGACCTAGTCAGCACAGTAGAGGAGCTCGATCTGGCCTGGTCATCCTCCATATTGACATATGAATGTGCTAGAGTATATGAAGTACATGAATTCATAGCATCCACAGGGCTCTCTCACGTCATGATAGATTATGTGAATGACATACTATCGCGAAGAGGGGAACTACTTCAGTTAATGTCGCGAACAAGAATAGAAGAGCTCACTCCAGCAACTCTCTCCCACTTACTTCTACTGGCCCTGATGCCTATCATAGTCACTATGCCCTACGTAGTGTCTGGTGTACAGCCCATAGTAAGCACTTGGAGGAGACTAGTCAGGATAGTATCAGCAAGGCTTAATATCGACGTTGGAAAGGAGCTCAGCGTATTGAGTAAAGACTTCTCTACAGAGGAGAGAGCAAGGCAGCTAGCTAAAGCCATTGTGAATATAGTCAGGAATATATTGGGACATAGTTTTTAAGAGGATGTAGCTATAGCACTACTGAAACATGTAGCTAAAGGATAGTGAATCATGCAGGTGACAAGGCTATCCACAGGCATAGATAAACTCGATGAGCTATTGGCAGGAGGCATACCTGAAGGCTTCTTCGTGGCCTTGACAGGTATGCCAGGGACGGGAAAGACGATAGCTTGTCTTCACTACATATGGGCAGGCCTTAGGGATGGTGAGAGATGTATCTATGTGACTACAGAGGAGAGTCGTGAGAGCATAATAAGGCAGGCTGAGCAGTTCAACATGCACTTTGAAGAAGCCATGGAGGATGGAGACTTGATAATAATAGATGCTCTCATGAGAGAACATGAGGATGAGTGGAGCCTACAAGATGTATCTGTCGAGGAGATGCTGAAGAAGATCATAGAGGCTAAGAAGAGGCTGGGAAGGGATACTAGGAGGCTGGTTATAGACTCCATGAGCGCCTTCTGGCTCAGGGCACCTGTTAAGGCAAGGGAGCATAGCTACTTCGTCAAGAGAATACTCAGCAAATGGCATTTCACGATATATGCCACCTCCCAATATGCTATCACTACGGGTAGTGCATTCGGTTGGGGAATTGAACACGTAGCTGATGGCATTATACACTTTAAGAAACGTGTGATCAGAGGAGTTCTTAGGAGATATTTGATAATTGAGAAAATGAGACAGACCCCTCATGACTTAAGAGCATGGGAGATAGAGATCGTTAACGGGAAAGGATTGGTTCTGACTAAGCCTTTAGCGAGAAGAATGGAGGATGAAGTTCTCCCTGAAAAGGTTATGCAGAGGATAAGAAGGATCTTGGAGGAGGAATATGAGGAGGTGTAGTATGTTCATGCCTTTGGAAAGGAGGTGATGATATGGATAGAAAGCTAGGTAAGGCTAGAAGACTTCTTGAGATGGCTTATATAAAGCTGCTTATGGCCGAGAGAGTGCGCAGAAATAAGGAAATAAGGCGTAATCTCATGCTAGCAGCAATGATAGGAAGGGTTCCTATAATGCCTGAGACCATCGCCAATATGTACTACAGAGCGGCTATCTCAGATATCAAGAAGGCTAGAAAGAAGCTGGAGAAAATTCTAGAGGTAGAGGAGTCACTTAATGCCGATATGCTAGATGTTTTGAGAGAGGTCATATGGATTTTGAGCTCATGTGAGGGGAAGGATTTGATAAGAATGAGAATGGATCTTGAGAAGAGCATTAGAATGCTAGGCATGTTAGCTGGCTGATCATTCTAACTCCAGTTTTTAAACGCTATCTTTATATATACTAGTTTAGAGGTTAGACCACGATATTATGCAGAGAATATCAGCAGAGATAAGCGAGTATGTAAGCAGGAGGCTGGGCGAAAGCACTAAAGTGCATTTTGATGGTACTGTACTCAAGATAGAGATAGAGGAGATTGAAGCACACTTTTCAATAAACATAGAGAAAACAATCCAAGCCATAGAAAGAAGGAAAGATGAGCTTCAGAAGAGGGTCAAGCAACTTCTATCTAGAATAAGGAGAACAGAGAGCAGGGTAAAGGAGGTACTTGAAGCCATGGGTTCTCCCGAAGTAGTGCGTTATGTCAGATGTAAGCTCTATGGCGGTAGACCAGGTTTTGCCATAGTGGCTAGAAGGATTTCAGGAGGTGTTGCTCTCTACAAGGTGATCTCGAGAAGAGGAAGAAAGAGCTGGATTAGAATAGAGGGCGTGAATGCTGATGAATGGTTCCTATTAGAGGATTTGTTGGAGGATTTAAGAGAGCTAAGAAGTGAGCTGTCAAGAGTACATGATGTTGTGAGGGAGCTCTACGCTCCTCTCGGAGTAGTCATGGATGTGGTGGATGTAATGAGGCATGTCATGAGTATCGTGTGTCAGGAGATGGAGATGCCTGAGCTACCTGAGTTGCCTTCCTCTGAAGAGGATCCCTTCTATGAGGAGTTGCTTGAGCTGGAGCTAGTTCTTCTTAGGAGAAGGAGAAGAAGTCGTGAGCTATATGAGTAGTTGAGATTTTAGGCTTAGGCACTAGCTTAATAAATGGCTAGGCAGAAACCTTAGTTTATAGCTTTCTGTATCGTTGTGTATCTTTCTATGCCTCTGAGCAAGATTTATAAATCTTCTCCTACATGGTAATGTTGAGTTCCTGAACTCGATGATTATTGAGGGTGATGAACTGCTGATGAACCCAAGTTCGATGAGGGGGGCAGTCTCCCGTAGTCGGGCTTGGGGGATGACAGCCGTGATGAACCCATCCGTAGCAGATATAAAACGATATAAATCACAATATGATGCTACGGATGAGGTGAACGGTGTTCAGAAACAAGTGATTATGGATCTTTGGAGGGAAGGGCTCATGAGGCCAGGCATATCTCTATGGACTATTGGAACCACTCAGGATGAAGGATTGATCTCGGCCATTAGAGCTGGATTTGAAGACGTAGAGCTATGGGCTGATCCACTGAACTATCTCCTTGACAGCTTGGATGATATCTTGAAGAGCGTTAGAGATCAGGAGGTTAGCGTCTGGTCAGTTCATGCTCCCTTCACTGGAGTGGACATATCAAGCCCTGATGCCATAATAAGGAGCAAGTCTCTAGACATGATGAAGGTTACCCTGGAAATAGCCTCAAAGGTAGAAGCCCATTATGTGGTAGTTCATCCAAGCGAAAAGGCATATGATGATAAAAAGATGTACAGGGAGGCTGTTAGGTCTCTGATTCGCTCGCTTGAAGAGCTAGTTAAGCAAGCTGAACGATATGGAGTTAGGCTAGTTCTTGAGAATATGTTAAGTAAGCCGGGCAAGTTCAGAATCGGGACTAGCATCAAAGAGCTCAAGTCACTGATAGAGGAGAATGGGCTTGATGTAGGCATATGTCTTGACACTGGTCACTCTCATCATAACGGCCTTAGAGTTGATGAGGAAGTCATAGAGGCAAATGGCCTTTTAAGAACTCTTCATGTTAATGACAATCACGGAACCATGGATGAGCATTTAGTTCCAGGAGAGGGAACCATTGATTGGAACAGATTTATATCTTCTCTGAGTAGAGTTGATGACCTGGAAGTCCTCCTTCTAGAGGTGAACACTATGAACTCAGAGGAGATCCTGAAAAGGGCGTATCAAGCTGGCATGAGCTTATGCAGAAGGATTATGAGCATGAAGAGCTCCTAAAGCCTCCAATACTACGCTCCTTAGTAGATAGAGCCTCTTGAGGTCCTTTGACTCACCCATAACTCTAAGAACGGGTTCTGTTCTTGATTTTCTTATCAGAATCCATGAGCCGTCTTCAAAACATAGCTTCACACCATCAATCCTTTCAACCTTGAAGCTTTCATCAATGCTCTCTAGAACTCTTGCTACCATAAGGTTGAGGTCATTGTTCTTAGGGAGAGGTATCTTATCATGAAATGAATAGAAGAGGGGCTTGCTCTCAACCCACTCATCTAGCGATATGTCATCTCGCGCTAACTTCTCTAATATCATTACAGATGCCAACAAGCCGTCCCTAGTTGGATTCACATCACGAACTATAACTCCAGCCGAGCTACCTTCACCTCCAATGGGAGAACCCACTCTCTCCATCTCATTAAGCACATTAACCTCGCCTACTGGAGCGTATACCACGTCACACTTCAGTTCCTTTGCTATGTGCTCCAGTAGGCGAGAAGTAGCGCAGTTCACAACTATAGTTGCTCTACCATGTACCTCTACGTAGTCTTCCACTACAAGCGCAAGGGTATAGTCAGGCCTTAATATGCCATGTTTTCTATCAATGAGGACTAATCTGTCACCATCAGCATCATAGGCCATTCCTATATCTAGTCCTAGACGTTGAAGAGTAAGCTCAGCATAATGGAGGCTTCTCTTTGAGGGCTCATAGTCTCTAGAGAGTACAGCAGGATAGGAGTTCAAGGGTATCACTTTACACCCTACCCTCTTCAGCATTTCATAGGCTATTGTCGATGCTGTGCCACATCCAGGCTCAAGGAGCACTCTGAAGCTTCTCTTCGCGATCAGATGAACATCCACGTGACTAAGTACATGGGTCAGATAATCCTCCATTATATCAGCTCTTGCATATGAGCCAGTAGCTTGTACTTCATTGTCAGTGAATTCCACTTCTGTGATCAGCCTATAGACGCTAGATATGCTCTCTGCATCCAAGAAAGTTCCTTTGGGAGATGCAAACTTTACAGCGTTCCATTCTACAGAGTTGTGTGAGCCTGTGATAACTATTCCTCCATCACATCCAAGCCTCCTTACAGCAAAGAAAGCCACTGGGGTAGGGCATATTCCCAGATCCTTGACTCTACAGCCTTCATATAGTAGTGCTGCTATGACTGCTTTGGCTAGAAGCTGACTTGTAGGTCTAGTGTCCCTAGCCACTACAACATTTCTCACATCAAGAGCTCTCACATAAGCTCTAGTGGCTTTCACAACAAGTAGAGGGCTCAAGTCTCTTGGTGATACACCGCGTAGCCCTGATGTCGACATTATGACCATAGTAAACCCATAGTAAGTTTAAACTAGTTAAGAAATATAAGAGTTACTACCATATAACGTGGATCGTGATGGGCACTATCATGTCTTCGGCAAGCAAAGTTCCACATCCCCCTCCTGATGCCTCCTGGTGCATACCATGGTCAGAAGTTATGAAGACCACGTAGCCGCCTCTTTGCTTTAGGCTATTTATCAGCCCTCCTATCAGGTGGTCTAGTCCTACAAGAGCCTTTACCCAATCAGCTGATAGAGGTCCCTGCTCATGGCCAATAACATCAAGACTCAGGAAGTGCGCCACCACCAGATCATGGCCTCTTTTGATGAGGAAATCAATGGCTTCAGCCACCTCTTTATCACTATTATGTGTTATTACGTGCTCATCTGCTAGAGAGGCTATCAGCCTGATCAGGCTTGAGCTAGACCAGCTAGTGATACCTACTTTGTAGCCTCTTTCCCTAGCACATTCCACTAAAGTCTTGATACCTATTCTATACGGCTCAGGGCCTAGTACTCCATGCTTATGAGGAAAAGCACCAGTCACTATGGAGGCTATGGCTGTGGGTGTTATGGAGGGATAGACACTTATGGCTTCAGCTTCATAGTCTCCCCCCATGATGAACCTTGGCTCTATATCGCCTGCAAGAGTTTTTAGCATCCAAGACCCCAGCGAACCTATTATTATGAGGATCACTTTTACACCCTGAACTTTCGGCACATCAAGCGGTAGACCATCAGCATCTTCCAACTTAACACCCATGATTCTAGCTATGGTAGGAGCTATGTCAACTATTGAGACTGAGGTGGTGGGAAGTTCTAAGCCGAAGTGCTCAAGTAGTGATAGTAGTTGTCTAAGGGGGATTATTCCTGGCATTGATAGCATCTACTCATAGGTGCTACTTAAGGCATTCGTCTCCTCGAGCTGTGGATATGCACATTTCAACATTTTAATGTAAATACTTCTTCCTGCCCTTTTCAAGATCTTCATCACAGAAGTAGTGTTCCTCCATGCCTACTCTTATCATGTATGTAGCGCTTCTACCGCATATCTCACATGGAATCCCAAACGTTGGGTCTATCTTGTACACTCCACTTGAGATGCCTATGCTGGTTGATCTCTCCTCTCTTGCCTCTTCACCTTCACCAGCTCTCCTAGCTCTTACAGGCTCTCTTTCTACTCCAAGGAAACTCGTTATGTCAGCTGCCTCCTCCTCTTTTCTATAGGCTCTTCTCCTGTAGCTTCTGCTCTTCAAGCTTTGCTACCTCCACTCTAGAGCAGAATATTCATCGTAAAATAAGTTACGCTTACTGATTGGACACAAAGCTTTTTAATTCTCAGGAGCTCATATCCTCACTGGATGATGACTACTTGCCCCCCACCGATGTGGTGAAGAGAAGCGGCGTTCTGACTATACTCCTACAAGACTTCTAACACCCATGAGGATGAAGTAAATGCCGTACACGGCTAGGAATATATTGCAGGCTATGATTAGGGATTTGAGTAGCTTAGTACTAGTCGAGGCTCCTTTTTTGGTTAAGAAGCCGATAAATGTATACCAGAACAGGTCGCATGCCTCGTGAACAAGTATCAAGACTAGCAATGCTAATGGCCCTAGTAGGACAGCTATGTAGTTGACCATGAGCAGGCCTGTCGTAGGCCACCACAATATGAACGATGGATTAAAGGCTGTAGTTATAATACCAGCCATGAAGGTTGATGTTGAGGAAACCTTTAGGGCCTTTAGTTCAAAGCTTCCCTTTAGAACATATTTCAAGGCACTTATGGACATTAGAAGAAAAGAAACTCCTCCAATAATAGCAACGATAGGATTTACTTGTTCGATGCCAATAGTGCTTATGAGCCCCATATAAATCAATATGATAAGGGGGATCTCTATAAGGGCATGACCAAGAACCACAAGCACTCCTGCCATTGCCCCCTTAGCAACTGCATGGCTTATAACTGCAAGAGTCATGGGGCCGGGTATAAGGACACCACTCATGCTTAGGACTACTATGAACACAAGAGCCTCAATGAGTTCAATGAGGCTCATGATGACACCTCAGCTGGCTGTACATGACATAATTAGGTCAATATTAAAAATAATTATAGCTTTCTCCCAAATCTTCTCTTGATAAGAAGGCCTGTGATGATTGCCAGAGCTATTAACAGCCCTACTAAGTACATGGTATACTGCTCAGGCTTCTCAATGTTCAAATATATTGTATAGGCATCACTGAGGAGCCTTTCATCTTGCCTCCAGACTACATTAATATCTACAGGCAACCTGCCCACAAGAGCATGCTCATCGACATCAACTTCAAATACAACGATAGTCCCATACTCGGGGGGCATATTGCCTATAAGAGATGTAGTTGAGCCGACCAGGAGAGGAGATATGAGCTCGACTACTACCTCCTCAGCTGTTACATTTGAGGTGTTCACGATATACAGCCTTAGCTTAATCCCCTTAGACCCTGGCCTTGGAGCTGGGCTTGCCGATATCAGGCTTATGTTAAATCTTGCGGGCTCGTGTATGGTTAAAGGAACGTGGAGAGTCTCATTCACTACGTGCTCGCCTCTGACCTCAAGCTCTAACTCATAGTGCCCAGGGGACGCATCTTCACTTATACTTAGCATGAATGTAGCTTCTACAACCTCTCCTATAGGTATGAGAGGAATCTTCACAACGTCAGCTCCTTTGTAGAGAGGAGCTATGATATTATCTTTTGCCTTAAGGTGTAGTTCAACGTCCTCCCCTATGTAATCGCCTATATTAGTTATGTAGAGAGTCATGTAGACAGGTCTATCTCCGGGGTATATCGTAGGAGGTCTGAGCATGACTTTTGATATGGCAAGTCTTCCTTCTCCCTTGACTTTAAAGCCTATCGGCACTATCTTCCTATGCGTAAAGCCACTAGGGTCTTCGAAAGTTATTGTAAGGTAGAGCTGTATCGTCCCATACACCTTGGGCTGTACGTAGACTGAGTACTCTAGAGTGACTGACTCCATATAGTTCAATTTCTCTATGATCCTCATGCCACTGCCCAACACCGTAGCTTGTTCAGCATATGAGACTAAAACTATGGTCACGTTGCGGGCAATGCTCCTACCTACATTCACTATCTTAACCTTGACCTCGTTAGTGGATGATGGCTTAAGGACTTCATCTAGAAGCTCAGCTACGACACAGGGCTCTGAGCTAGGCTCAGCATTTAATCCAATACGAGTATAGTCTTCAAATCTTCTGCCTCTATCATCTTCATAGGAGAACCTAACCTCTATATAGGTCTGAGCAAGCGTTCTCTCTGAAGTAGTAACGTTTATTCTAAGTAATATCTCTTGGCCAGGAGGCAACTCTTCAACATAGACTCTCCCTGAGCCTATGACTAAAATGCCCTGCGAAGGCAGGAGGTCTATCATTATGCGCTTAGCCACTTCCTGCCCTATGTTGACTACCTTCAAGGTGACCTCTGATACTACCCCAGTTACTATGGTTGTGTTGAGAGGCTCCACCTTTACAATAGGCCTAGGTGGACTTCTTGCATAGAAGCCTATGTTCCTCGTTTCTCTATAGCTAACGTTATTTGGATCGACATAGGCTATGGTAGCGACTATCTCAAGAGGGCCTTTAGCACTTGATGAGACCTCAGCTTTTATGACTAAAAGTATGTCCTCCCCAGGCGATAGACTATCTATCATAATGAAGTTCGAGCCTAGCACGGTTATTTCAGGATCACGAGATGTAAACTGAATGACTATTTCTCTTGCTTCAACGTCTCCCACATTGGTAACTTGTAGCTCAATAGTGTTGACCTTCCCGGGCTCCAATTTCGTACCTTTAGGCACCAGCACTATGTAGGGTCTTGGAGCTGTATGAATCGCGAAGCCGAATGTATACGTATCGGTGAATGTGCGATCATGTTGATCGCGATATGTTATCCTTACATCAACCTGTACATATCTATCAACCTCCTCCTCCACAGATAGCAGAATCTCATATTTGATGCTCTCTCCAGGCTCCATCATGCTAATAGTCTTGACTGATTCCCCTATTACTGCAGCAAACCCCCTGGGCTCAATTCTTATCTCCACATCTCTAGCTACTCCGTCTCCTTCATTGCTTATGGTGATTAGTATTTTATTCACAGCACCAGGGACTATGGACTTTTCTTCAGCATATGCTCTTATCAGAGGAGCACCTTTGAAGGTTACGGGGACTTCCACTTGATGAACTCCCTGGACTTCATCACCTTTGTAGGCTATCGTTAGAGGGAGTCTTGCGTAAGATACAGCAGGCTCGTAGTCTACATCGAGTTCTAAGTATATGTTCTGTCCATCATGTATTGGGCCTGTGACCGTTGTATTAACTTGATCGCCTCCTACAGGACTTAAATCAAGGGTGGCGTTTAGGCTTTCTAATACCAAGGCTCCTTCATATTTCACAACTACTACTAACACGTTGCCTGCCTCGGTAACACTCCAGTATGCATCGATGAGCGTGAAGCTGGCTTGACTCAATTGGGAACCCATCATAACTAAGGAGAGAAAAAGGAGAAGGAGCATGTTCTCACCTACAGCTTCAGCTTGAGCATGTATATCGCCGAGAGGAAGTAGAGCATGGCTATAATCAGGATGGCCTCTAGGTCGTACAATACGTCAAGAAGACTAAATCCTCTTATCATGAGTGCCTTTATGCCATTCACGAAGTAAGGCATGGGAAGAGTCAGGGCCATGGTTCTAGCAAAGGGAGACAGCATCTTCAAGGGAGTGAAGGCACCCGAGAATAATAGTGAAGGTATGAAGAAGAATATTGAAGCCTGCTGAGCTTGGAGTTGATTTCTCGCAAGGACTGATATTAACATTCCTATGGATAGAGAACAGAAAAGAAATGCGCTGGAGAAGATGATGAGATCCATCAATGAAGACCTTACCCTTACCTCAAATAGTACCACAGCAATAGCTAAGGTAAGAACTAGATCACTCATGGTGGCAGTGTAGTAGGCTATCAATTTTCCAACTATTATATCCCACTTGGAGATAGGTGTCATCACCAACTGTTCAAAAGTTCCAAGCTCACGCTCTCTACATATAGATATGGAAATTAGGCTCATGGGGACCAGGTGTAGAAGGACGCCCAGTACGAGAGGCATGAAACTCTCCATCTTTGAGACTGTGGGACCATAAACAGTCCTGATTATGACCTTTACCACTGGATGCCTAGCTTTCTCAGATACTTGAAGCTGAATTTCATATGCTATTTTATCCAGAGCGCTAGCGAGCAAGTCTGCAATTAGAGGATTGGCTTCATCCACTATCACCTCTATGAAGCCTCTACCTTTCATCACCTCCTCCTCAAAGTCTCTTGGGACTATGACTACAGCGAATACTTCACCATCAAGTATCAAATCCATGGCTTCATAGCGGGTTCTTGGAGTATAGGCCACGTCAAAGGGAGGAACATTTCTAATCTTCAGGGCTAGTCTGTATCCGAGGCTGCTCATATCTTCGAGAACAAGGGCTATGGGGACTCTACCAGGGCTGCCGCCATAGCCCAGGCCGAACAATATCGTGACTATGAGGGGAGTGAATACTATCATGAGCAACGTTTTGGGATCTCTAATCAGGTGACGATACTCCTTAATAACTATCGCCCATAACTTGGCCATGCTCTCCCTCCAAGAGCTTGATGAAGGCGTCCTCTAAGCTTACCTGAACTTGAGAGACTGAGACTTCAAGCCCTGCATTCTCGGCTATTCTCACAATATCGTCTATGAGCTCACTTGCATCCTCTACTATGACGAGGTACTCAGTACCATGGTCATACAAGCCTCTAAGGCTAGCCTCCAATATGCCAGGTAGTTGCTTTAGTTTCTCCTCAAATGCCATCAGCACATGTTTGTCCTTATGTCTGACCCTTACAGAGATCAGGTCTCCACCAAAAGCTCTTCTCTTAACTTCTAAAGGAGAGCCCTCGGCTAGAATTTTGCCCCTACTCATCAATACAAGTCGTCTGCAGTTCTCAGCCTCATCCATATAATGAGTAGTGACGATTATCGTGACGCCTGCTTTATTTAGCTCCTTGAAATATTTCCAGAACATCCTTCTCAATGGGGGATCAACACCTGCAGTTGGCTCGTCTAGTATCAGAAGTTCCGGCTCGTGTATAAGAGCCACGGCTAATGCTAGCCTCTTCTTGGTACCTCCACTCAACTTGCCAGCTGGAGTCCTCACGTATGGTTTGAGAAGGAGTACATCCAATAGCTCATTTATTCTTCTTCTCTTCTCATTCCTGCTCATACCATAGAGAGAAGCATAGAAGTCTAGATTTTCATATACGGTGAGGTCTTCGTAGAGGCCAAAGTGTTGAGGCATATATCCTATCCTCTTAAGAACCTTAATCCTTTCCTGAGGCATTCTATGTCCGAATACAAGAATTTCTCCCTCAGTTGGTTCAAGAAGGCCGCATATCATCCTTATAGTAGTTGTTTTTCCTGCCCCATTAGGGCCTAGAAAGCCGAAGAGTTCACCTCGATCTATTGAGAGATTAAGTCGATCAACTGCTGTAAAACTTCCAAATCTTTTAGTGAGATCCTTTAACAAGACTACGTATTCCATGGCCCTCTTGATCCAAGGCGGTAAAAGGAGCTTAAATAAATTTCTCACCATATATAGTGAACGTATGTCAGCAGAAGTAAACGCTGAAGATATAGTACAGGCTTTAATGAAGGTTGGCATCAGCGAATATGAAGCCAGAGTTTACCTAAGCCTTGTGCTTTATGGTCAGCTCACAGCTAGACAGATAAGTGAAAGAACTGGCGTCCCTTATACTAGGGTCTACGATATCATTAAGAAACTGAGTGAAAGAGGATGGGTGGAGAAGGTATCTGAAAACCCATTAACCTTCAAGGCTAAACCTCCTACGGTAGTGGCCTCCATCATAAGGAGGATCTATGAGAAAAAGCTTATGGAGATAGATAAAGTCTTGAAGGGATATCTGCAATTAGCATATGAGAGACGTGTAAGAAAAGCAGCTACAGTGGAGATAATATATGAAGAAGAGGAGCTGATAAGGAGGTTGAAGAAGCAGATACCTCTATCAAGAGGACTTATGATGACTATATGCGACTTGGAGAGATTTATTGAGGAATCCTTGAGAATAGCTCTAAAGCATGGTCTTAAAGTATCCATAATATTCAATAGTGCAACAATGGAAGTTGGCAGCATAAGAGGTCTTCTCAAGAGATTGAAGCCTAGTGGTAGAGTAGTTGTAAGACAAGTCAGAGGGATAGCTCCCTTAAATGTCATGATCGTAGCTCCTTGGGCTGTAATCATGAGTTTTCCTCTTGTAAAGAGAGAGGCATTTCGTGTATTCATAAATGAGGCCAGGATAGTCACCTTAACCATGGAGTACTTCAACGCCATATGGAAGAGAGCTGTACCGTTCTATCTAGACGAAGAGGAGTGATGAAGAAGAAGCCTTATATTGATCGGCTTCTTCCCATATCCACTTGGAGGCGGTACTGATCAGCTTCGGAGCACATGCCATGGCCTTAGAGGATAAGCTGAGGAGCAGGATGAAGAACATAAAGCATAAGCTCATGGTGATGAGTGGAAAGGGTGGTGTAGGCAAATCAACCATAGCCACTCTCATAGCCCTTAAATTCGCCATGAAGGGATGGAAAGTAGGGATAATGGATGCAGACCTTCACGGTCCAAGCGTTCCAAAGCTACTAGGCGTTGAGGATAGCTACATGTATAAGGAGCAGTATGGACTTACACCAGTAATAGGGCCTTTTGGCATCAAAGTAGTCTCAATATACTTCTTGCTTTCAAACAGAAGAAGCCCAATAATATGGAGAGGGCCACTCAAGAGTGCTTTCATACGGCAGATACTAGCAGAGGTCGCATGGGGGGCTCTAGACCTTCTTGTGATAGATCTCCCTCCAGGCACGGGAGATGAGCCCCTTACCATAGCTCAGACGGTGAAGGATATCGATGGATCAGTTGTGGTAACCATTCCTTCCAAGGTTTCCAGAATAGTTGTTGAAAGAGCTATCGAGTTCTCTAGAGCACTAAAAGTGCCCATTATAGGGATCGTGGAGAACATGTATGAAGTAATATGTCCGGTCTGTGGTCACAGGTTCAAGATATTCAAAGGAGAAGCTGCTTCTGAAATTGCTGAACTACTCAGGGTCAAGGTGTTAGGGAGAATTCCATTCGACCCAGAGCTCAGTGAAGCATGCGATAAAGGAGCTCTGGCACAGTATCTAGGAAGGGACACCATTGTAAGGAGAGAAGTTGAGCTCATAAGCAAGGCTATTGAAGATTATCTGAGGGGTATTGAACACTGATGCTACTCCATGGAAACTATGTGATAAGCCCCTATAGTGGAGTCCAAGTCCTAAATTTTAAGTCTAAAAACATCTAGGAATTAAACTGAGCCTAAGAGGAGAGCTCATCATGATAAACAATGGAGGTAAGGAGCTCAAAGCAGCATTTATGTTCTATAAGGTAGGCCTCTATAGAGACTCCATGACCTATAGCTACTTAGCATTCATAAAGTCAACACTATGCTTAGCTAGAAGACTTGGGATAGAATACAAGGGCAGGAATCTGGAGGTAGTAGTCAAGAGCATAATAAAGGAGCTCGAACCTAAGAGGCCCAAGATAGTCAAGAAGATCAGGAACATATCAGATGACGTAAACAAGCTAAGGCTGAAGTTATCAGAGGCAGATAGAGAAAAGGCAGCAGACATGCTGCTACTCGTAGCTGAATACATAAACACGGTCAACATGTTACTGGGCATTAAGAGGGCTATAGTGCCTTCTCCAAGGGTGATATTGTTGACTACTAAATCTTACGTCCTCTCCTCTATGATTAGCTTGGCGCAATGGCTAAGAAAGGACATACCAGCCATATTCATACTGAGCTTCATGATATTGCTCATTTCAGCATCCATAGCTCTGTCCTTGGGAAAGGCTTCCATGGCTGATAAGCTAGCAGAGTGGGCCTATTATGCCTTAGTGATAGGAGTCCTAGGCAGGTTGATAGAGCTCATGGGCATACGGAGGAAGAAATCATGAGGAGAATGCTGCTCAAAAGAGTTCCTCTTGATGTATTATGCGAGATAGTCTGCATCATAGCCATAATATTCCTAACTTGGTTCACATCTAGGTACCTCATAGAAGGCTGGTCTACCAAGATACTAATATCCACGGACATGTTTGAGTGGCGCTCATTGAAAGAGCCTCCATTTCATCCATGGGTCACCATGATAAACACAGGTAGTCTCAGGCCATTACTGCCTCGCTCATGGATTGCACACATAGTGCTGGATGCCTTGGCTAGGTATGTGGGAAGAGGTAACTTCTTGAAGGCTATCATAGTGATATCTATTTTGATGTCTGGCATAGGGATGTACTCTTACATGAGAATGTTCACCTCAAGGATCCCTGCACTTATAGCAGCTATTTTATATGCCTTCAGTCCACAGCTTGTGTGCAGGCTGTGGGTTGGACAGGTGTACATAATAGTTAACAGTGCATTTCTTCCTATCCTTCTCGCCTCTCTTAGAATTGCCTTCACCAAAGACCTCATAATAGGAAGTTTAGCTCTAGGGCTACTCCTCTTCATAGCTACGAGCTGGCAGATACACTACGTTGTCATAATTCCTCTTATATTATTAATATATTCTATCACTTATCTTGCAATAGGTGGTAATGGTATCCTAACTAGGCTGAGAAGAGTATTGATCTGCGGGATGCTAAGCTTGGCGGTGGCTACTCTTCTTCACATGCCCTGCCTAATCCTTTTAATGAGTATAAGAGAGGTAATTGAAGTAAGTCTACTTCCCAAGGAGATAACATGGGGAGCTGGGCTCTTCAAAGGATTCATAGGCAATGCTCCTTACCTCCCCTTCTCCTATATGGTCTCTACCATATCTGTACATGTATGGGCAATCATGTATGCCCTGTTGCTCGTAATGGCCTTCCTTGGAGCAGCAAGGCGAAAAGAATATGATGTGTTATCAGCAGCCATAGTCCTTGCCTTAGGAGTTGCCTTATCTACAAGGATTCTAGGCCCCTTCATAGTCGAGCACATCCCAATGGGGACAGCCTTTAGGGAATACACGAAGTTTGCACAATTGGTCATACTAGGCTTCTCCACGCTTGTAGCTGCTGGAGTAGATGCTTTTATGAAGGGAAGAGAGGGCATTATAATGTTCTTCATAAGAGGAAGGGTCTTTGCGATAAGAAGCATAGGGCAAATAAGGATAGCCATTGTTCTGCTCACTATCATAGCCTCACTTCTATACTGTCCTACGGCTGTGCTTGAAGGTCTTCATGCCAATCGCTTTCTATGCGAAGTTCCAGGGGAGTATCTAGAGCTGGAGAAGATTATCGAAGGGGAGTGGTGGAGGTTCAGAGCTCTTTGGCTACCAGAGGGAGTCAACTTCTATCCAACTCTCTCATGGGCTAAGGTGCCCTTCTCACCAGGCATAAGCCGGCCTTTCACGCCCATACCCATCATCTGCCCAACATATAGAGTTCAATATGTGCATACACCGCTTGTTCTAGATCCCATAGCAAATCTCTATTACTGCTTGGCAGAGTACATGAAGGTGGATCCTAGCTATATAGTGCCTCTCCTCAAAGTACTCAACATAAAGTATATAGTCCTATGCAAGGACGTGGATAACTTTAGAGCATATGAGGAACCTCTTAAGAGAAGCGGTTTTCAATTGCTTAGGGAAGGTGAGCATCTCACAGTATATGAGCTACCATATAATGCATCTAGGATCTACCTTGTCAATAGCACGGTAGCTATATTGGGCAATTACCTCTCCATACCAGCCCTCAACAGAATACTGGGCCTTGAACCCCTTAGCAGAGCATTGGTGTTTCTCAATGAGAATGTGGAGCTGGAGAGATTAGATCGTTACAAGGTGGAGGCATTGGTGCTCTACGAGAGAGATCTCCTGGACTTCATTCCACTATACTGCAATGGAGTCATGATAAGCCTACATACACAAAACATGAGCAGGGGATGGACTATAACTGATCTGGAAGCATACTATAGAGTAGCCGTCACGGGTGAGGCTGTAAAGGAGTTTCTGATTAGTACAAGAGATGAGAATGCCACAGTGGAGATGAACATATACGTAGAGGAGGAAGGAGAATATCTCATAATGTTAAAAGCACTTAGAGACGCGGACGCAGGAGTCCTAAGGCTCAGCGTAGACGATATCATGATGATGGATGTAATGCTAAATAGTACCTTCAGAGCTTTCGACTGGATTCTTTGTGGCTCAATCAATCTCACTAGTGGACCTCATAAGCTTAAATTGCAAAACATACATGGCTTTAAGGTGCTCTCCAAGCTATTTGTAGCTAAGGAAAATGATGTGAAGAGGTTTATATCAAACATAACCTCAGGCCTCATGAACAAAGTCCCTACCCTGATAATCTTTGAGGCCGAGCATACACCTCTCATTACAAGAGGCAAGCTACATATGATCAAGAATGCATCAGGATATGTAGTTGCCTTCCCAGAGTTCTACCAGCCAGTACTAAGTCTAGAGCTTTTCAAAGGGCTCAGGCTTCCAGCAAACATTACCGCGTACTTCAGAGTTTATAAGATGACTGATAAGAGGATACCTAGGATTGTTCTGAGGGGCGATAGGCTGGTTAAGCTTGACTATCTACCTCCAGGCAAGGGATGGCTTTGGATAAAAGTAGAGCCTGGCTATAGGATGAGGATACTAGGGCATCAGATAGCAGTAGATGCCATTGTTCTATCTCAGTTCGACATGAACTCAACGCTTAGCTTGATGAAAGAGACTGAAGTTGTGATCCCAAGCTACCAAGCGTTTGATCCTGGCCACTATAGGGTGATAGGCAGATATGAGTATAAGATGGTAGTCTTCCTGGAGAGATATGATAGCTTATGGAATATCGATGACCAGCTTGACCATGTGGAGGCATATGGGTACGCCAACCTCTTCACTGTAGGAAATACTGTCGACAATGACATCAAGCTCAGACTACCTCCAGCATATCAGATATCTGAACAGATGAGAATCTACCTAATGTGGATTATAGCTGGAGCTATAGTGTTGCTGAGCATATTGAGGTTGAGGATAGTACGTGCTTCTCGTATAAAGAGGTTCCTAAGATGGTTGATCTATGCTTTTAGGAGGTAAACTGCTAAGATAGATAGCGGTGGTAGATTGCTACCATTCATAGAGAGGATATATGTGAAGGGAAGCTTAACAAACATCGACCTAGATGGCGATGGAAAGCCTGACAGTTTTCAATTTCAGCTGACAAACCCCTTCCCCTATGGTGGCTCAATATCGTCCATGAGCCTCAAGATTGATGATGAAGCAGTGCCTCCAGACTCCATAGAAGCAGAGCTTGAGGGTAAAGTGTGGAAGGGCGGCGAAGTCAGCGATAAGAATCCTGTATACATAAAACCCTTTGCCACAGTATATGTAAGAGTCAAGGGTAGGACCTTGACTCCAGGAGAGCACAAGCTCTCTATAACCATAAGAATCCTTGAGCTAGGACAAAGCTACACTATAGAGGTTAAGGACACTGTTAAGTAGATAAGGGGACTATGACCATGGTCTTCAAGAATACGCTTTTTTGTACTAGATGCATCAAGGAAGTAGTCCCAAGAGTGATCAGAACACCAACCTTCACAGGGGAGGTTATAGTTGAGACATACTGCCCTGACTGTGGCCTGCTCTTGACAAGGCAGGTTAAGTTATTGAAACTGCCCACTAGGCCTATCAGTGAAGTGAAAGGTCTCTATGTCGCAATAGAGGGGATAGATGGCTCTGGCAAAACTCTGATAGCAGGAATGGTTGCTAGAAGGCTTAGGGAGGAAGGCTATGATGTAGTCCTGGTGAAGGAGCCCTATGTCAAGGCTATAAAGGAGTACCTGTATAACCACGATGTAGATCCTGATGCAGAGGCCTTCTTGTTCGCTGCTGACAGAATAATACTTCAAAAGGAGGTCATTATTCCAGCGCTTAGAGAGGGCAAGATAGTCATAGGCGATAGGTCGCTCTATTCCACAATGGCCTTTCAAGGAGCAAGAGGTCTTCCTGATGAATTCCTAGAGGCCATAAACAGGTCCATAAAGTATCCCGATGTAGTCATACTCCTTGACCTGCCAGTTGAAATAGCTCTTGAAAGGATAGATAAGAGAGGAAGAGCCAGAACTAGGTTTGAGACTCCAGAGTTCTTGAAAAAGGTTAGGAAAAGATTCCTTGAGCTAGCCAATGCTCATGGATTCTATGTTCTTGATGCCACCAAGAGGCCAGAGGAGATAGCGGAGAGGATAGTGAGTATAATAGAGAAGGAGCTAAGGAAGCGTAGATAGGCAAGAAGTGTTAGGTCACGACCTTCCTTTCAGACTGTCTCAGCTTCTCCTTGGGCTCCCATCTGAATCTCCAGAGTCCTCTCCCAAATGACTCCACGGCGATTTCAAGCTCCTCTGCCAACATGTCACTTATCAAGCACTCATCAGCGAGGGGGGACACTATGATGTCGGTCAAGACCTCCTTGGATTCAACGTCCTGTGCCACAACCCTGACCTTGGCCGCTCTCGAATAGAACCAAGCCCTTAAAGGTCCTCCTGCAGTGTCAAGGATTACCTCTTGGGCATCCTCAGGAGGCCATAAATGTAATCTCCTAGCGATCTCAATGGGCACTATAAGCTGAGGCGTAGGCGCCTCATATCCGCTATTCAGCAGAGCTACAACCTCAACCTCTAGATTGTCTTTCCTCACCTTTAGTCTCAACCTCACCGCCAAGCCTTATCACCTTGATCCTGCCTACCTTAGCAAGGTATTTCCATCTTATCCTACCCACAAAGATCCTCTTCCCATTCATCCTGAGCTCACTCCTCCTCTCTAACAACTACTCGTAACCATATGAATTTATCCCAGCTCAGTATAGGTGAGTCAGAGAGCCTTTATCATAGCCTCTGAGCTGATGTGAGTATGATGTGTTCCTATGCGTAAAGCTTAACACCTCCTTAATATAATGATATGTCTCGGAAGCGTATGAGTAGCCGGGGTGCCCGAGCGGTATAGGGGGCCGGCTGCAGGCCGGCAAGGGGCATATACCGGTTGTACCGGGGTTCGAATCCCCGCCCCGGCTCCATCTCTTCTAATACTTGTTTCATGAGGGACATCTTATAGGGTATATCGCACTTTCTTCCCTAGCTCATCTCTAAAGCACCATATTCCTTCTCCAAAATCCAGACAGACTATGCCTAGTTTACCCAGTAGCTTATCGTTAAGAAGTACATGACGTGAGGTGGTTACGTAGGCTGTAGTCCTAATGGGGCCAACTACTCGGTCCTCTGTTACTGCATATACATCCAGAGCATTAGTATAAGTGGGCAAGGAGATTATCGTACCATCTGCGAGAGCTCGTCTTCTGTATTCTACGACTGATAGATGTGTTAAAGTGAGCTCTTCAGCTATATGAATTGGTAACATGACTTCGGGCTCTGTTCCTATGAAACCGCTGTTCGCTATAGCAAGCGTTTCAACTGTTCTGTTCTCTCTTACGAGCCTTATCTTTAACCTCAACATGTGCCTTGACCTCCTCTAGTTCTGGCGGTATTATGGACAATATATAGCCATCAGGAACATCCTCAGGCAGTAGAGTGCCTATCATGGGCTCTACTTCAGAAATCTCCTTGATATTGTATACTTCATTCACAGAATATCACCTAATTTAATGGAGATGAGCCAAGCTATAAGCTCTTTTGACAACAGCCATAGTGTGATGAGCTATTTAGGTCAAGAATGGATGTCGGGGTGGGACACTTCGGCTCATCCTGCCCCCCTTGAGGGGATGTCGCCGAAGTCCAGAGAGAAGTTTCTCGAGGTATCTTATAACGCTTACTCTTAACGATATATTAAAACGATATATTAATAAGCATCAGACTGAGAGAGCATGGTAGAGGTGAACTAGATAGCCGAGGAATGGATTGAAAAAGCGGAGGAATTCCTCAGGGAGGCGTACCTATGCAAGGAGAGGAGTGTATTCTGGCTGTCATGTTTTCATGCACATCAGGCAGCTGAACTATATCTTAAGGCATTATTAGTTCATCTCACAGGCAGTCATCCCTTTACTCACGACCTCACAGTATTAGTTGATGAGTTGAGCAGGCTAGGATTTCAAGCATCTGAGGAGATCTATGAGGCGGCAATACTTCTCACTCCACACTACATACTCTCAAGATATCCTAGGAAGAGGGCTATACGATATGATGAGAGATTGTCCTCTTCTTGCCTAAGAGCTGCGGAGACGATAATTGGCTGGTGTAAATCTATATTGAGGAGGATGGGAGGAGGCAGGAGCGCTATAGAGTAGTAAAGCATTATGATGAATTGTTCAGGACGTTTGTCAACTCTATAATCAATTACTTTCATGGGAAGGTCACAGTAGCATTGTTTGGAAGCAGAGCAAGAGGAGACAGCAGGCTCAGTAGTGACTTCGATGTAGCTATAATACTTAGGGAAGTGGATGATGTCTTGAGCATCATGTATAAGATGTATAGTCTGAAGCCAAGGAGCCTGCCAGTTGATATAATAGTCATTTCAGTCAATGAGATATTCGAGGATGAAATAGTCAAGAAAATGCTTACTCCATGTGCTCTAATGTATGATGGACTGGGAATAGGTCATAGGCTTCAAGAGTTTAGGAGAGAACAACAATAGCTGTTGAAGGTCTGGAGCTATCGACTCTTCTTCTTGGCCTTCCTCATAAACTCCATCACTTCATCGAAACTAACTGGTCCTTCCATGGGCCCAAACCTTGTGACCTTGATGGCTCCAGCTGCGTTAGCGAACTCAAGAGCTTTTTGAAGGTCCCAGCCTTTAAGCCATGCCACTATGAAAGCTCCATCAAATACATCACCAGCTCCTGTTGGATCAACTTCCTCTACTTCAAAGGCAGGCTCTTTTATCACCCTGCCCTCTCTAGTTATCAATAAAGAGCCCTCATCTCCCATCTTTATGATGGCCATCTCAGGGCCTTTTTCAATAAGCTTTTCAGCAGCTTTCATAGGGTCAGCTTCACCAACCAGAGCCTCGGCTTCCTTTCCACTAGGCATGATGGCTTGACATCGAGTGAGCACTGGCTCACATATTCTCCTTATGATGGACACGTCAAGAAGCTCTGGTCTTAGGTTAGGGTCAAAGCTGATGGTTATTCCAGCCCTATAAGCTATATCTACAGCCTTGTAGCAGGCCTCTCTACTTGAGTCGCTTACGGCCAGGGCAGAGCCCATTATGTGGATAACCTTAGCCTCTTTAATGTAGTCAGGGTCAACATCCTCAGGCCTCAACTGTCCTGCAGCCGCATGCCTTAAGTGAAAGATGAACTTCCTCTCGCCTGAGCTATAGTACATAACAAAGGCCGTGCCTGTTGTATAGCCAGGAAGTACTCTGATCCTTGAGGTATCTACACCATCCTCCTTCAGTCTCCTTATCAGCATCCTGCCAAAGTCATCATCCCCCACTACCCCTATGAAGCCTGCGCTTTCACCAAGCCTTGCAACAGAGTCAATGAATATGGCAGGAGCTCCACTAGGATAAGGCCCTAGATATACTCCTGGTCTATCATGAGGTACATCACGCTCCTTCCTCATGATCTCTACAAGTATCTCACCAAGGGCTATGACCCTTGGCACTCTTAACCCCCTATAATTCTTAAGGAAGTTGAAAAGTATGAAAAGGTTAAGAATGTGCACCATTTAACTTTTTGCTTCTACTTAAACAGAACTTCTAAGGCATTGAAGTGAAGGATGCGCCTTATGACATCGGCGTCAATTGACAAGCTCTTGGCTGCATCTACCATCTTAGGGACTTCTATTCTTGGATAGTCTGAGCCAAATAGTATCTTCTCTCCTAAGAAGCGCTCAGTTACTCTAGATGGTATCAGCTCCGTGAGCAAATGTCTAAGATGTTCTCTAGGAGTGCCAGTAAAGGTGTTGGATATGTCCAAGTAGACGTTTTCATGCCTAAGAGCCACAGCCACAGCATCCCATACCCAAGGCCATCCACAATGTGCAAGTATTATCTTCATGGTAGGGTGATTATAGGCTATCTCATCCCATACCAAGGGGTTGCAGTACTTTATCCTATGCTTTCTTGACCAGACTAGGCCTGTATGAACAAGGAGGGGCACTTCAAGTCGTTCTATCTCGGCATATAGCCTCTCTGCACTTGGTGAGAGAGGGTCGAAATCTTGAAGAGCAGGATTCAATTTAACACCTTGAAGGCCTAAATTCTTGATAGCGTACTTCAGTTCATCTATGGCCTTCTCGCCTAGCCCTGGATCTACACTGGCAAAGCCTATGAACAGGTCAGGCTCTTTAGCTACGATCTTGGCCACTATGTTATTCGAAGGGATGCAACAACCCCATCTGCTTCTACAGTCAAGAGCTAGTAGAATAGCTTTCTTGACCTCTGCTTCCTCAAGCTGACTTACTAGAGTGTCAAGAGGCTGTGGTGATGTGGTTAGGCCATATATCTCTCTTTGCCATTCAAATAAGCGAGGTTCCATCTCACAGGCCTCTTTGACGAGAGGATGTATGTGAATGTCAATAGTCATCATCTCATTCCCCCATGATCTGCACAACCACATGCCTTTCCTTAGGTCCATCAAACTCTGCCAAGTATATGTTCTCACGACCGCCTAGTAATACATTGCCATCTTTTAAAGGTACTATGGCATGAAGCCCTACGAGTACACTCCTTATATGAGCCCAGGCATTTACAGCCATTCTACCATCCTTGTAGAAGAAGTGGTGGTGGAAGAAGTTGTCCTCCTCTACAACCAACTTCTTGAGGTAGAAGGGTATGTCTCTCTCAAGCCCTTTCTCAGCTTCGTTTATGAAAACTCCTGTTGTGGTGTGCTTTGAGAATACTAACACAATGCCATTCTTTATTCCTGACTCTGATACAGCCTTTTTAACCTCATCAGTTATATTGATGAGTTCACATGACCTCCTAGTAACTATAGTTAATTCCTTGAAGTATACCTTCACGGAGATACCCCCATCTGAGTTTGAACCCTGCACAGAAAAAGTTTTGTAACATGGAAGGATTGGTCTGATTATTGATGATGTATTGTTCTCAATAGCTGATGGAGCTTAGAGAGACAGGACGTTTTTATCCTTGGCCTATGAAAATGTACATAGACGGTGAGCACATGAAGGCCATTGTGACAGGAGGAGCTGGCTTCATAGGGAGTCACTTAGTGGATAAGCTCATGGAGATGGGATGGAATGTTAAAGTAATAGATAACTTGAGTCAGGGCAGAATAGAGTACCTAGAGAAGTGGATGGATAATCCTCGTTTCTCCTTTGTGAAGATGGATTTAAAGGAGCATGACGAGGTCCTTGAGGAGGTCAAAGACTGTGATGTGGTCTTTCACTTAGCAGCCTATCCAGAAGTGAGGGCTGGAATTGAGAGACCAGACCATGTATACAAAGAGAACGTCGAGATCACATTCAACATTTTAGAGGCGATCAGGATGAACGGTATCCCCCACTTAGTCTTTACGTCATCTTCCACAGTCTATGGAGATGCAAAGGTAATGCCAACACCAGAGGACTACTCGCCCATGGAGCCTATATCGATATATGGTGCTTCAAAATTAGCCTGTGAGGCTCTCATAATGGGCTATTCTCATACATTCAAGTTCAAATCATTAATCCTAAGGCTAGCCAACATAGTGGGCCCAAGGCTAACGCATGGGGTGATATACGACTTCATAAATAAGCTCAAGAAGGATCCGAGGAAGCTTGAAATCTTGGGGGATGGCACACAGCGTAAGTCCTATCTCCATGTATACGATTGTGTAAAGGCCATACTTCATCTATACGAGGTTCATAAGAGGAAGCGAGAGCTCATTGAGATATATAATGTGGGGTCTATGGACTGGATAACTGTTCGGGAGATAGCTGAGATAGTGGTCAGAACCATGGGTCTTAGAGAAGTGGAATTCTACTTCACTGGTGGTGTGGAAGGTGGAAGAGGATGGATAGGAGATGTAAAATACATGCTCCTTGATATAAGTAAAGCAATGAGAGAAGGCTGGAAGCCATCAATGAATAGTAGAGAGGCTGTTGAGGCTACTGCAAGAGAGATGGTGAGGGAGCTATTATGAGCCATGAGCTGAGATGGAATCCTCTACTGGGTACATGGATCATCGTGGCTGGACATAGAAAGAAGAGGCCATGGAGGCCTGAAGAGAAAGGCATTAGATGCCCATTTTGTCCAGGAGGGCCTGAAACTAGTGGTGAATGGGATGTACTAGTGCTTCCAAACAAGTATCCAGCTCTGAGTCCTGAAGCTCCAGAACCAAGGAGAAAGGAGGATCCACTATATAGAGCGGAAAGAGCAGTTGGTGTGTGCGAAGTAGTTGTAGAGACTCCTCAACATGAGGGAGATCTATGTGACCTACCTCTTGAGCAAGTTCACAAATTCATCAATGCTCTCTCGGAGGAGTACAAAAGGCTCAGTGGTATGGACTACATAGAATGCGTCATGATTTTTAGAAACAAGGGAGCTGTGATAGGAGTGTCACTTCATCATCCTCACTCACAGATATATGCCCTGCCTTTCGTACCTCCAAGAATAGAAGTAGAGCTTAGAAGATGTAAGGAATACATGGAGAGGCATGGAAGATGTCTGATATGCGATATCATAGCCAAGGAGGTCGATGAAGGCACAAGGTTACTCTATGAGAACAAACACTTCATAGCATTCCTGCCCTATTTCGCCATGTGGCCCTATGAAGTACACATATATCCCAAGAGGCATGTTCCCTCCATAGATCAGCTCACTGATGAAGAGAGGCTACATCTAGCTGACATATTGCGCGTAGTCACAGCAGGCTATAATAAGCTCTTCGACTTCAGCATGCCATACATCATGGTCTTTCATCAGAAGCCTACTAAGGGAGATTACCCCTACTATCACATGCATATTGAGTTCTACCCTCCATATAGGGAAAAAGATAAGCTGAAATACGCTGCAGGCATTGAGTGGGGGGCTTGGGTCTTTACCTATGATGGTGTCCCAGAGGAGAAAGCTGCTGAATTAAGGAATGCCTTTAGAAGAGCACTGGAACAAATAGAACACCTGGGGGATATCCCTTGAGAGTAACTCTTGAGAGGGCTATAGAAGAGCTTAGAAGCATAAGTGGACGCTGTGATCTAGCAGTCTCAGCTCCAGGTAGACTTGACTTCCTCAACACCCACCAGGACTACAAGGGGCTGCCCGTGGTCTCCGTTGGGGTTAACCTCAGAATGTACATGGCAGGTAGTATAAGAGCGGATGAGCGCATAAGGATAATATCCTTGAATCTACGTGATGAAGGCGTAGAATACGTGGATGAATTTCCATCAGACAAGCCTGAGTTAAGAGGTCATAGATGGTTTGGAGATTATTTCAGAGCAATAGTTAAGGCTCTAAGGTCTAGAGGCATTGAAGTCAGAGGGCTTGACGTAGTTGTCAATAGCGAAGTAGCTGTAGCTGCAGGTCTTGCTAGCAGTGCTGCTGTCGAGGTGACCTTCCTAGGCCTCCTCAATGAGGTTTTTGACCTAGGCTTAAGTAGGAAGGACATAGCCGAGATATCCTATACAGCGGAACACGACATAATGAAGATCCCCTGTGGTCGCTTGGATCAGTACGGCTGCGTCTTCGGAGGCATTCTTGTGATTTACTGCAGGCCCCCTTATGACGTCGAGGAGATAGTCAAGGAATATAATTTTGTAGTCCTAGATTCAGGCATCAGGCATGCAACGGCAGATGTCCATCCTAGAAGGCAAAGTGAGATCGATGAAGGACTCAAGATACTTATGGAGGATCCAGATGTTCCTGAGGATATCAAGAAGAAGTTAGGTTACAGATACTTCGAGCCTAAGTGGGAGGAGCTACGAGAGGATGAACTGATGCCTTATCTCGACAAGTTACCTCCAAAATCAAGGGACAGGATATTGTTCACACTAAGAGTCCATGAGTCCACGATGATGGCTCTTAGCATGCTTAAAGGGGAGATCTATACCATTGAGGAAGCTCATCAGTTCATGAGGG
>Ga0180301_10000141_pt1 | contig 52308 bp, 55 predicted proteins | sample GuaBasSediGuay16_FD_121797 | JGI IMG/M metagenome (GOLD analysis project Ga0180301, IMG submission 121797) | Subseafloor sediment microbial communities from Guaymas Basin, Gulf of California, Mexico - Guay16, Core 4569-2, 12-15 cm | ecosystem: Environmental > Aquatic > Marine > Hydrothermal... | reverse complement strand
GTATATTCATAGTGTATTTGAGATCGTGTACGTTGAGACATAAGGATCTGTACTAAAGTTTAAATTTTGTTTATGTGCTATATTCTTTGTGTGGAGATGCTATTTAATTCTTGGGCTGTACTGCAAAGCTTTCGCAAGGGTTAGGTATGAAAAAAGATAAAGGGACGCTGTTGAAACTAAAAAACGAGCTTGCCTCTATGCTAAATCAGGTCTTGCCGGGTTATATCAGATTAGTAGATGTTCTAGCAAGGTCAAAATATAATATGGGGGCAGTAGAACTGCTTCTAGAATCACCGTCAAAGTTGTTTTACCTACTAAAGGAATATTATGGTGACGAGATAAGTGCTGAATATGCTTTCTATGAAGTGTTTTTAAGACCGCTTGCCCAATTACTGGGATATAGGATTAATGAGTACGAGTTCATGGAAATGATAAAGGCGGGGAAAGATAGAGAGGCTTTAATGAAAATAATCAAACTATACATTAGTGTACATAGAGAGGCTTAAAGGTCTATAAAATTCCTGGTTCTCCCCCAAAGTCCTTCGTGAAATTGTTTACATTATTTTCGTTCTATAACAGCTTTAGGTATGAGAACTTGTGCTGAAATAGAGATCACACGCTTTTATTAATGCTTTCTATTTAAAACAACACTAAAGTATCGAAGTTATAATAGTTTAGCGTAAACCTATGCAGTCCTTACTTTTAAATTTTAAAAAGAATATATGAACCCCGCCGTGGGACATCCCCGTCATCCAGGCCCTCTACGGGGCTGTCTGGGGACACCCCGAGCCGGGCACCCAGTTTTTATGACAAGAATATGAAATCTTTAAAACTTTTAATTTTGTAGCTATTTGATGATATGCTATTAGAGCTTTCACTGTGTTTTTAGATAATTCTATGTTAGCTTCTTTTTACTAAATCTTAGTTCGTTTGTATGTCTTGATATTAGTGTTTAAGGTTTCTTTATGTAAGGTGAATGATTTACAGCTAGATATTACCTTCCAGACAAACGTCATCGTAATCAGTTCAACCAGTATGAGGGTATCGTAACAACATACATTTGTTCGATGATATTAGTGAGATGGTTATATTTTTAATGGCTTTTTGACGACTGGTTCAAATATATACTCTGTTCTAACACTATAACCATACTTGGGTGACATGTATCTTCTTATACCAACGAATATTATCTTGTATGTTAAGATCTTATTGCTTACATGCCATTTAAATTCGATAAGACCGTTCTCGAGAACATATTCACCCCAATCAACTATTATAGCGTCTTCTCTGTAAATTCTACCCCCGCTTTTGGGATGTAGTTCTCCGGTAATTGTTCTTGCTTGGAACATGATCTCTTTAGGCCATAGGTCATAACTGCGGACTCGAACTCTCCTATTATTCATAAAGGCTTTTAGATCAAATATGAATAGGCTTAGACAATATGGTGTATCATCATACTCTAATTTTACATGACCTTTATTCAAACCCTCACTTTTATGCACATGTAGTGCTGTTTTACCACTTAATGGCGGGAGTAGATCTAGCCTTATAGGTGTGCCTCCTTCTTTCCAGCCAAGTTTTATTGGAAGACCCGGCATTAACTATTTACACCACTAATTTACTCAGCCACAATAGCCTACATATTCTCTCTTTAACCTAATTTTCTTTCCTTTAAATAACTCTTTTGTCGCGTCTTTATCTTCTTCTAGCGCTATGATATAGGGAGATTTGATGATTAACATTCTGGGCCCTAGGCCTCGTCTCGAAAACTCTTTTTCAAGGACTTTAAGGTCGTTTAGACATATTGGCCCATAGTCATTTGTTTGAATACGTAATTCTCTACCATTGACCCTAATTCTAATTGACCTTATGTCCCTATACGCTTCGATCCTATCATCGAATACAACTACACGATAACCTAGCTCCTCCAATATATTGGCGATGACTTTTGTATCGACTTCATTCCGTAGAAGATATATAGCTAAAAACACATAACTGATACCCCACATTAAGACATGTCTTAGTAGCCCTTAAATAGTTCTCACATATGCATAGTCTTTTATTATCAAGAAATTATTAAGGCATTTGGACCAAAAAGACTTTCCGGGACCTATCTTAAAGACCATAGACATAGCCCATTATGTACCTAGTGAGAAGAATAGTCGGTCCTGGGGCGAGAATGTAGCTAAAATAGGGTAGTTGTAATACTATTATAAAGGGTTATTAAATGAGAACAAGAATCATTATAGCCCTAGATCCTCCTAAAGGAGTTAATGCATTTGATTGGAGTAAGAATATCATTAAGGAAACCAAGGATCTTGTAACGGGTTATAAGATAGGATTACCTTTACTACTAAGACTAAACAGTATCAACGAACTTAAGGAAATAGCTAAGTTAATGTATGATAGCGAGTTAAGGATCGTTGACTTAAAGTTAGCAGATATAGGGAGTATAATGGTTTCAACAGTAGAACCTCTCATCAGCCTTGGATTCAATAGCTTTATAGCACATGCCTTCGTAGGCTTAGACCAAGGATTATTAGATCTATCATTATTCTTGAGAGAAAACAATTGCAATCTTATAACAGTTGTCAGTATGAGTCATAAAGGTTCTCAAGACATTATGGATGAGAATCTCGATAAATTACTTGATATATCGATTAAAGCCAGCTCATGGGGCGTAGTTATAGGTGCTACTAAACCGGATGTAATATCATATGCTAGAAAATATTTCAGCTCTAGGAACGTAGATATGAAGATACTTTCGCCGGGAATAGGCGTGCAAGGAGCCAGGCCCGGATCAGCCTTAGAGGTTGGAGCAGACTATGAGATAATTGGTAGGCTTATAACTAGAGCTAAAGACCCTAGAGCAAAAGTTATTGAATTATCTAAGATTTATAAGGAACTTGAGGAGAGAGGCTATGGAGCTAGATGAGATAATTGTATCACTGTATAATAGAGGTTTAATAAAATTTGGTGAATTCGTCTTATCAAGTGGGAAAAAGAGTCCTTATTACATAGACTTACGTATACTCCCAAGTTATCCCGACCTATACAGCAAATTAATGGATAAAGTTATTGAAATGATAAGAGACATTAACTTCGACGTTGTTGTTGGCATAGAGACTTCTGGAATACTGCATGCAGCCTATCTAGGTTGTAGAATTAATAAGCCTATTGCCTATGTTAGGAAAAAAGCAAAGGAGTATGGTACTAAAAGTGCTGTAGAAGGAGTGGTTCAAGGAAGAAAGGTTTTGCTGATAGATGATGTAGCTACTACTGGGAATACATTGCTTAACGCAGTAAATGCTATCCGTAACGCTGGAGGATTTATTGAATACGCCATAGTGATGGTTGACCGTATGGAGGGTGCTAGAGAGAGATTAAGAAAAGTTAATGTCGAGTTGAAGAGCGTGTTATCTATAGACAAGATAATCAAGGTGCTTAGAAGGCGTAATCTCATAGAAAAAGATATTCTAGACAAAATTATTGCTTACTGTAAGAGAGAAGGCATTTCACTTAACGAGAATTAAGCTTATATGGGATTTCTCACATAAAGTGTGATGGGCTTTTGAGTCGCTGGCAAAGTGATGTGTTAAGTATATTAGATTTTTCTAGAAACGACCTCGAATATCTCTTCAGCGTTACCGATATCATGGAAAAATACCTTTCAGAAAAGAGGAAGCTAAATCTTCTTGAAGGATATATCGTCTCACTAGTATTCTTAGAGCCAAGTACTAGAACAATGTATAGTTTCCAAACAGCAACATATAGGCTTGGTGGTAAGGCACTAGTATTCTCTAGCACTGAAGCAACAAGTATAGCTAAAGGAGAAAACTATGCTGACACGATAAGAATGCTTGATTCATATAGTGATGTGCTGGTTATTAGAAGTAAGTATGAAGGCACGGCTAAATATGCGGCGGAAATAGCCGAGCATCCAGTAATTAATGCTGGTGATGGTAGGCATGAACATCCTACACAAGCAATGATTGATCTTTATACAATGTATAAGCTTTTCGGTGGTATCGACGGCTTAACTATAGGTATATTAGGTGATTTAAAGTATGCTCGAACAATTGCAAGCCTATTATATGGTCTTACTAGGTTTAAACCTAAAATGGTGTACTTGATATCGCCTTCGATATTAAGGTTAAGAGATGAGGTTAGAGACACGATAAATGAATTAAATCTACCGTACAAAGAGGTTAGTGATATCTATGAAGTAATAGGAGAACTTGATGTACTATATGTTACGAGGATCCAGAAAGAGAGATATCCTGATCCTATGGAATATGAAAAGGTTAAGAATCTCTATAAAGTAACTCCAGAGCTATTAAAACATGCGAAAAAGGATCTAAAGATTCTGCATCCATTACCTAAAGTTGATGAAATAGACCCTAGAGTTGACGAGACAGAGCATGCTGCATACTTTTACCAAGCTAGCTTAGGTGTTCCTTTACGTATGGCGCTTTTAGCCCTAGTTACAGGTGTTTGGAGGTAGGTCTTTATGAAGAATAGTTTAATTGTTGCAAAAATAAAGAATGGGACAGTAATCGATCATATTCCTGCAGGTAAAGCTTTAAAGGTACTAAAGATTCTGGGCATTAGTGGTGAAGAGGGCTATAGAGTAGCCATTGTTATGAATGTTGAGAGTAAGAAGATAGGTAAAAAAGATATTGTGAAGATAGAGAACAAGTATCTTTCAAAACAAGAGCTTGACCTAATAGCCTTAGTAGCGCCAGTTGCGACAATCAATGTGATAAAAGACTATAATGTTGTAGAAAAATATAAAGTTACATTACCTTCCACTATAAAAGGTCTAATAAAATGCCCTAACCCGACGTGCATCTCCCGTAAGCATAATGAAGTGGCTGTTTCAGAGTTTATAGTGAAAAATGTTAACCCTGTGATATTGGAGTGCATGTACTGTAAGACTAGAGTTTATGGTGAAGAGATTGAAAAATATCTTGAAGCATGACATCGTCTATACTACAAGCATGGTTGTTGAGTCAAGGGCTTTATCATCAAACCTTTTTTTGATTAAAATGAATATTTTTCGTGAACTTAAAAGGCCTCTACCACCTCAATTTGTAATGGTCTGGGTACCTGGCTACGAAGCAATACCGATGAGTATTGCCCATTTTGACAATAACGAGTTATGGATCATAGTTAAACCAGTCGGCCCAACTACGAGAGCTCTTTCACGTGTAAAGAAAGGCGATCTTCTAGGCCTATATGGTCCTTTAGGAAAACCTCTTGTACCTGAAGGCGATAAATACCTGTTACTAGCTGGAGGTAGTGGTATAGCTACTATACTTCATTATCTCCAAGTATTAAGTCGTCATGGCAAAAGATGCAGGGTTGTATTTGGTTGCTGGAGGAGCGACGAGGTAGGTGTAATTCCCGATCTTATTAAGGAGCTGGGTGGAGAACCCGTAATAACGTGTTTTGACAAGGAATGTGATTTCTATGGTACAGTTGGAGATTATGTTAGCCAAGTAAATATAGAACAATATGATGCCATTATTGCCTGCGGCCCGCTACTTATGCTTAAAGATGTTACAGAGAGAGTAGGATGTAGAGACAACTTTATTGTAATCCTCGACTCGCTAGTGAAATGCGGTATAGGATTATGTGGTAGCTGTAAGATAGGAGGGGAAAAAGATCTGTTTTTATGTATCGATGGCCCAGGATTCTATTTATACCAGGTAAGAGACCTTTTTGGGTGCTGATAGTGGCTATAGCGGATTTCATTTATAAAGGACTAATTTACGATAAGCATGGTTTAAGAAAGGCAACCATTGTTGTAGATAATGGGGTTATAGCGGACATAAAAAACATAAATTATAATGGTAAATCGGAGGCTATTCTAGATTATCATAATGATCCTAACGTGGTAGCGTTTCCAGGATTTATAGATATGCATGTACATATGAGGGATTTTGAACAAAAATATAAAGAGACTGTTGATACAGGTACGAAGGCGGCAGCTCATGGAGGCATAACTGTACTTGGAGACATGCCGAATACCGTGCCTCAAGTGAGGTCATTAGAAGTATTGTATCAGAGAAAACATGTCTTTAATAGAGAATCACATGTTGATTACTATTTATACATAGGCGTACCATATGATGTTAATGAGCTTCCTAAAATGATTGCTGATGATTCTGTAAAAGGTGTTAAAATATATCCCACAGATCTCTCTGGTTATTCTCCAATTTTTGAATCTCTGAAAATAGCTGCTCGTTACGGGCAAGGAAAAATTATTATTCTTCACCCAGAAGACGAACATTTTTTGAATGAACCAATAGATCTTTTTGATACATTGATTCATAGAGGCATTGATGTTGAATTATGGAGTATTAGGAAGATTAGTGATATATTATGGAGACTAAAGATTAATATGCATACTCATGTAACTCATATAACTAATCCATACAGTATTATTGAAGCCAAGAGGAATAATTTCACTATCGATACTTGCCCCCATTACCTGTTTCTTAGTGTCGAAAAGACGTTTCTTAAGCATTGCTTAGCTAAAGTTTATCCACCCCTACGATCTGAGGGGTATAGGCGTTTACTTCTTGACGCATTCTTGCATGGTTATATTGACGCAATTACGAGTGACCACGCCCCTCATTCACTCATTGAAAAAAGCAGCTCTTTCCTACTTTGTCCGGGCGGTATTAATGGGATAGAGTTGACAGCTCCGTTATTAGGGTCATTGGTTGCATTAGGCTTTATTTCTCTTGATCATTTGTATAGAATGCTTTCATATAATCCTGCAAAAATCCTTAATCTAAGGAAGTACGGCAGATTTTGTATCGGTTGTCGAGGAAATTTGACTATTATGAGGTTTAATACTGTTTACGCAGTTGATCCTGATAAGTTCTTTAGTAAGGCAAAATACAGTATATATGATGGTTGGAGTCTTTTTTCCAGAGTTGAAGCAACAGTTATTGGTGGTAAAATAGTGTTTCATGATGACGTGTTCTTTGAAGATGTAAAAGGCTTGTCTGTGGGTGTGGTTGAATCATGGTGAACTTATCTATCTCGGTTTCAGGTATAACACTCAAACACCCTATTATGAATGCGAGTGGTGTTTTAGCTTCTAGTCCCCAGGGTGTTAAGAGGCTTATAAGAAGTAATGTATCGGCTATTGTGACGAAAACACTAACACTAAATCCCCGCGAAGGCTATGATCCTCCAATCGTGGTGCCTTTAGAGTATGGTCTTATTAATGCTGTTGGACTAGCTAATCCAGGAATAAATGCTATTAATGAACTTGTAGATGTTTGTCGAAGACATGGTGTACCAATAATCGCTAGTATTGGTGGTAAAAACGAAGAGGAGTTCGTAAAGCTTGCAGAAAAAGCTTTGGATGCCAACGTGGATGGTATTGAGCTTAATCTTAGTTGTCCTCATACACCAGGCTACGGCTCTGATACAGCCAACTTGATGAAATCGATCATAAAGAATGTTGCCGGGCTAAGCAATAAGCCTGTATGGGCTAAGCTAGGTTTCGATCGAAATATTGTGAGAGAGGCAGGCATGGCTTTGGAAGCAGGTGCTAATGCACTCGTGCTAATTAATACGATCCCAGCTATGGTTATAGATGTGCATATATCAAAACCCATACTTAGTAACAAATTCGGCGGATTATCGGGGCCAGCTATTCATCCAATAGCCGTATATTCTGTTTACATGGTGTATGAAGAATATAGTTGCGATATTATAGGAGTTGGAGGTGTTGTTGACTGGTATACGGCATTGGAATTAATTCTTGCAGGTGCTAAAGCACTCCAAATAGCTACGGCATTTTATATGAAAGGATATGGTGTTGTAAACGAGATTATTAGAGGTATTATTGATTTTATGGATAAAAATGGATTTAGTGATCTCAGAGAACTTGTTGGCAGAGCCCATCAGTAGCCTAGGGCTTTATGTGTATTTTGAACGAGACTATATCAGCCATCGTAATTAGTCCTGTCGGATAAGTATACACTTTTTCAGCTATACTTAAAACTACTGAAGCTGTCCCTAAGTCTCCTGGAGTTCCTGTGCTCTTCCATGAGATAGTGTAGTTCTTACCCTCTATCTGTATCTCCTCGTAATCATTTGCGCCAAGGAATGCATGTAGTTCTATTCTAATGGCTTCTTTATCGCCGATATATCCTATGCCATAGCCTTTTATCCCTATTACTGTCCCCTTTTCAATTAGATAATCCCCGATCTTCATATCATTGGCCGCTATAACTGGCTCTTGGTTTTCAATTACTTTAGATAAATGAACTTCTGCTGCATCAGCGATCAATAATACTGACTCAGCATAGCCTACGTGACCTGTTAGCTCACCCTTCTTTAATTTATCGATAAATTCTTCTGGTTTTAGACCAATACCTATTTTCTTCTTAAAGGGGGTCCTTCTTTTTTCAGCGTTAATACTTCTTATTGCCCTTATGGATTTAACTGTATCGAATGGTGCGGATAAGGTTATTATTAGAGTATCGAGTATAAATCCGGGGTTTATACCTGTACCTAAAACTACTACACCATTTGCCAATGCTTTTTCATTAATTTTACGGGCAAGTACTGGGTATCTATAGTAAGGATAAGCTAGTGTTTCACATGTTGATATAGTGTTTAAGCCCATGTCGATAAGGGTTAAAATCTGGTCATATATTTCGTCGAGATAAGATTTTGTAGCATGTAAAACAACATCTGCGTCAGAGAGCACTTCTGGATCCTTAGATACTTCAATACCTAATTCGCCTACACCCACAAGCTCTCCAGCATCCTTACCAGCAATTTTAGGGTCTATATCAACAACTCCAATAAGTTCATGCCCTCTCTCTAAAGCCACTTTTGCAAGAAGCCTTCCTATAGATCCAAAACCATATATCCCTATCTTCAAGTAGAACTCACCTAAACTTAATCCTATGCTCACCATAATGTGAGAGCATAAAATAGTTTTTCTTGAATGTTTCGATTAACGTTTTATTGAGCTCATATACCCTATGATATTGATGGCTATTTATTTTTGCACTCTTATTATGTGTCTTATAGAATAATTCTTTAGGTATCTATATATATTTAGGCATTGTTTCATAAAGTACCAAGGTTATGAGCCCTGTAATAACATTGTAACTAAAAACGATGAAGTATATTTGCCTTGTAGAGCAGGATTCAATATAGCTTGACTCAAAAGCGTATAGTAGGGATATTTATAGGAGGCTTTGTGGGTCATCGAATGAATGGATACTTGAATTACCCGCTAAAATCATTGACATGGGCATGGTTCTTGAAGTAGTTTTGTTATACATACCTGGATTTGTTGAAAAGGCCGAGATGATGAAATTTGAATCATTTTTAGCATCAATAAATAAAGATGTCCCGGTAATGATCTTGGCTTTCTTTCCCGAATATATGTTGCTCGGTTTTAGGAAACTCACTTATAGTGAAGTTCTTAAAGCATATAAAATCATGAAAGAACATGGTTTGAAGAATGTGAAGATAGGTAATGTTAGTGTTTTCTGTAGTACAAGACAATGTTTAGACAAGTTAATAAAAGAAGTCGTAGAGAAGCAGTGTCACTATGATATTATGATAGCGATATAGCTATGGCCCTAATCATATCTCCGGTGTCTTCACACTTATCACTTGTTGCTTCAAGGTTATCTATTAGTTCCTTAAACATGATACATTCAGGGCCAAATTCTGCTCTACAATATCTCATTAAGGTCTCTAATGCCTCTATCCTAAGTACGTCTACATCTTCTTCAAGTTTCTCAATATCTGAAGCAAATAATAGTGATGACCTTGGATTAGTTCCAAGCATTTCTATTGCTTTAAGAACAAAATTCGCTGCTTCAACTATTTTTTGCGACATTTGCTTAACTATTTCCATGAGCTCTACTGGTATTCTATACTTCATTCCAACGATTATTTTAAGCCTCCTTACAACAGCTTTAGCGTGAGCAGCTATGTCGTCTGAGACAAGAATTAATCTTAGTAAATGTTCTCTGTCTAATGGATGTATAACACCTCTGCTTAATTCCTCTATTATGCTCCTTTTTACGACGTCGGCTTTCTTTTCAGCTTCATCAGCTTTTCTAAAGTATTCTAGTGCTTTTTCATATTCTTCCATACTTACATGTTTAATCATTTCATTCATGTAATTTACTGTGTCTACAATATATTTCACATGATCTACGCTTTTCTTTATGATATCTCTTTCTCTTAAACCAGATAACCAAAACCATGTAGCCACAACACTCACCTTAACCCTGATAACTATATAGTCATATAAGGTTATAGAGTATTTGGTGTAATGTGAATGAAAGTAGAGCTGAAACAGGCAGAGTAAGAAGCCATCCCACTAAGATCATTAGCACTGTCTTCACGTCTATAGTACTTAGTCCTTTCTTAGCTAACCCCACTCCAATAACAGCTGAAACACTTGCATGAGTAGTAGAGATAGGCATACCATAGCCTATAATCATATGGGGTAGTGTTGTAAAGAGCCATACTGCAAGAGCATTAGCGTATCCTGCTGCAGCTCCACTTATATAGTCTAGCCTTGTTATCCTAAAGGCTACAGTATTTATCACCCTCCTTCCAAGAGTAAATGCCCCTAGAGCTATTCCTATACTACCCAATGCTGAAAGCACTAGCATTGTCTCTCTCGAAGGTAGCCCCATATACCGTGAAGTTATTACAACATATACTCCCGTAGCATTGGCAACATCATTTGCTCCAAAAGAATATGCTGAGAAAAGCAGTGATACTATGATCATGTACTTAAAGATCTTCTCCATTCTTCTGGTATTTTTACCGTATTTGAACGTTATGTTGGTGAACAATCTATATAATATTATCGCAAGGATTATTGAGACTAGTGGTGAAGTAAGCCAGCTTAGTACTATACTGAATAGTACGTAGAATTTTATGTCACTAAGTGTTATTACTCCGAGAGCTAGGTAGGATAATCCTACACCTAAGACGGCGCCAACAATACTATGTGTTGTTGAAACAGGGAGACCTTTATACGTTGCAATCAAGATCCAGAGTCCAGCCCCTAGTACGGCTGCTATGGCTCCAGCTAGATCACTTAATTCGACAATTCCCTTACCAACTGTTTTTATAACCATATATCCTTGAGCAAGAGCACCTATCGCTGCAAATATAGAGAACATTATAATGGCTTGTCTCAGAGTTAAAGCTCCCGAACCTACTGCTGTTTGTGTGGGGTTAGATGCGTCATTAGCTCCAATATTAAAAGCCATGAACAATCCTGCTAAATAGCCTATTAGTAGGATTACTGTTTGCTCATCCATGTCTTTATCTCCATAAAAACAAGACTATAACTAGCACTTATAACTAATACTAAGATAAAATCCTTTTTCGTAATAGCGTGTATTGTTTGTATGTATACGTTGGTATCAATAGTAGATTAATTAAAATACCAAACGATACTGGCGATAAATACACGTCTAATACATATGTAGGTGAATAATTATCAAAATAAATTCATAAACTATGGGCTTGATCACGCTGGCGTCGTATTTTATTAAGGGGCCTGCTACAGAGCTAGAGTTATAGTTATGGAAGAGCTAGAATGGCGTGAATACATGTGTATGTAGAAGAGACACGAATCTCTTCTACCGTTCTTGTTTAAAGAAATGAAGCCCTATGGAGTAGAAGAAGTGGGGATGAGAAGAAGTGTATGGTTAGCCATAAAGTAGTTAAAGAATAATTTTGATGAAATCTCAATAGCGTTTAGAGTTTCTACATGCTTATATTTTCTGGTAAATAGAAAGTGAATAAAGGGTGTGTTGAGTGATTAAGGTTAGATTAAAGTTTTTCTCAATACTGATCGATATAGTTGGTAGGCAGGAACTAGTCTTAACTTTTCACAAGGATAACATCACGGTTAAAGATGTAATTGAGTATGTTGAGAAGAATTATCCTAAGCTTGTTGAATTAAAGAGGCATATACCTATAACAATTCTAATTAACGGTACCAACGCTAGTAAGGAAGACATTATTAATGATGGCGATGAAATAGCCTTTCTTCCACCGGCTTCGGGTGGGTAAAATGGTTGAAGGAAAAATTACTGTAGAGGAGATTCAGGTAGATAAGATCATTGAAGAAATGAGAAAATACGCCTATAAAGGTGCTGGTGCTCTCGCAATCTTCATAGGCTTCGTTAAAGGTATTGTAGATGGCAATACCGTAGAAGAACTAGAATATACAGCTTACGAGCCCTATGCGTCAAAAAAGATCGAGGAAATAGTTAATGAGGAATTTGATGAAGAAGTCTTTGACATAAGGGTGTATCATAGGATAGGGAGATTAAAGGCTGGAGAACCAACTATATACATATTTGTTGCAGCGAAAACGAGGAAAAAAGCTTTTGAGAAAGCAAGCCGTATTCTAGAAAGAATAAAACATGAAGTCCCAATATTCAAGCTTGAAAAGAGGAGTGATGGCGAATACTGGGTTTTAGGCGATGGTAGACGAGTTAGAAGGCTCTCTAAGTAATTTGAAGTAATTTAAGAGGATCGTGAATACCTAGTTGCCTAGATAGCTCTGTTATTTTCTTTAACATGTTCTGCTTAATATCGCTGACATCATAACCTATTTTCTCGTACAATAGACATTGTACATAGGTGGAAACATAGTCGCTTAACTTAGCTATTCTTGCCTCAATAGTTTTCTGTTCTAAGAACTCATTATATAACTTCTTAATCAAGACTGATTCCATCTTTTTAATTACATCTAACTCTATATCTTTTCTAACATCTCCTAAGTATCGGTCAATTATAGGAGTTATGATATCGCCTGTAAATGCTTCCGGTATATCATGTATCAATGATAATACTGTTGCCCGATAACAATCAACCTTTACTCCCTGCTTTACTAGTTTTTCACACAAATACAGGGTTATTAAAGCCGACGAAAAACTATGTGCCGCTACATTTTCAGCCAAATGAGGAGGGATACCTCGTATCATCCACCCAGTACGAGCTAGATTTTTGAGAGAGTTGATGACCTCAATGATCATTCTGGCATCACCATCTCATAGATATGTAGCTGATACCATGTTTATTAATAAAAGGTCTTTAATAGTTAATGAAGCTAACCCTGGCACAGTCCATTATTTGTCTCTCGATAATGTGCTATAAAGTTATAAAGTATGCATAATACTATAATGCTTTCTTATGATTACTTTCATTAGATATTAAATGTTGATATTCCTGTGAGAATAGTTTGTTTAAAAGAATAGAAAGACGTCAGCATGGCGATAACTCTTCATCGAGGTTTCTCGAGACAGGCCGGCCTCTTCATCCATAATTATTCTTGATTCTATGCCTCTTTAATGTTTATACGATTTATTTCCTTTATCAGCATAGAGTAGGCCAATATGGCTTCCTATAAGTTCTTAGTGTTATGTTATGAAAATTTAAAAGTATGGTGTGGCGATTCATATAATGTTTATGGTAATAGGTGTATTTCAATATGGAGATCTTGATAAAGGAGGCTGGTATTGAGGATAAGGAACATTTTCTAGACCTTTATGTTAGTTTCTATAAAGAGTTATATTCAAAACAAGGTTGGGATTCAAGAGAACTTAGTGACCAGATGGCAGAAGTCGAAGAACTACTTGTGAGAGACCGAGCGTATATAGCGTATCTAGATAATGAGCCTATAGGATTTGTCAGGGTAAGTGAACACAATGGAAACTATTGGATCGAAGAACTATATGTTAAGCCAAGTTATAGGGGACGTGGAGCAGGCAAAAAACTTCTTGAGAAAGCCGAAGAGTATATAAAGAGGCATAGTTCCTCCGCATACACAGCTATATTACCCCAGGATAAGAAAGCTCTTGAATTCTGGATGAAAATGGGATACAGGATCATTAATACTATTGAGCTAGTAAAAGACTTTGTCCCAACAATGCGGTCTAACAACACTAGAGTTATCGAGATTCTAGGATATCCTTTCCTAATAGCTAGATGGGCCAAGGAAGAATATAGTGAGCTTGAAAAAGAGTATCTCGAGTTGCTTGAGAAATTTAGAGAACTAGGTGGTACACGCAACGAGTTTCTAGAATTAGTTATCGACGGCTTAAGAAAATGGATTAGAAATAGATCAAGCCAATGCGATGAAGGGAAAAAAGAATAATTTAATTACTTTCTCCTATAAATTAGCAATATTGATACTAAGATTAACACTATTATACTTAGTATTAAAGTGCCCATCGATATGGTGCTTAGGTTTCTTACTAGTGGGAGTATTTCATCTACTTTTTCGCTTATCTTTTCGCTCGTATCTGTTAGTGCTTTTTCCGTATTCACGGATAGAGTGTTAAAGTTCTTGATTATAGAAGCATTAAGTGCTTCTATCTTTGACTCGGTAGAGGATATGCCTTGGTCTAGACTTGCTAGTTTAGTGTAAATGTTCTCTTGACCTAATGCTATAGTAGTATTTAGTGCCGATAGTAATTCGTATAAATGACCTATTTCATACGTGTAAGTAATATTTAATGACGTTATTAAATCATGTAGGTAATCTTTTGTAGAGCCTAGCTGACTAATGATACTAGTTGTGCTTGTATTGATTTGTTCCTCTAGCTTACCCAAGCCTTCATATATATTTCTTGACGTTATGAAGGGTATTGTTGCATATCCTTTTGCCGTGACTAATGGTGTATTATAGGTTGCATTCACGTATAAAGCATATAAACCAGGCATTGTAGCACTAAATACGACCTCATAGACTCCTTTATCTATTCTTACAGGCTCTAACTCTCTCATTCCATCAGGAGCCATTAAGATAACATTTATTTCCGCATCAACAGCTTCACCATCAAGCACGGTCATCAAGTATGTTTTAACATCTTTACCCAATTCTATTATCTCAGGCATACTAGCCAGAATATCTAATCTAGCCTCTTCATATATGGTTATAGTAGTACCTAGTAACTCCTTTAACGTATTAAACACTGTTGGCTCCGGATAATAATAATATGATTTTACGTTAAACCATATCGGATAAGACCCTGGCGCTAAGTACGGAAGTGCTAGTGTCCAATTTATATACCCTGTCAACGGCACTTCTACAGAGGTTATAGCTCTCCCAGCAACAATAACATCTACCCGAGTATACATGCCAAAGATGTCAAGACCAAAACCTTCTATAACAATACTACTGCCTGCAATAGTTTTGTTAGGCAGTACTCTTACACCAGCAGAAGATACTACAACTCTTATTTCACCCCATTTGTCGTTACCAATTTTTAACAGGATCTTACCCGAAATAAGCTCGTCATAAGTGATCTTATATTGGTTTACCTTATCTAACGTTATTTTTTCCTCCTTAAGCTGTCTATAGCCATAGAGCATGTCGGGAAAACCATAGATTCTGTATATTCTCAGATAGTAGTCTCCCTCATCGCCGTAGATATTTACTGTCGATGTAGTATATGGTTTATATACTGGTACATCGCCTTCACAGAGCATATATAGTACTTGTGCTGGTATGGTTAGCTCGGGTGTTGGTAACTCCACTAGGCTTATTCTAGGTGCGCTACTTGGTTTTTTAGGCAGTTTTAAAATCAATGCAGGGTCTCCCAACAGGCTGAGCTTCATTATTTCTGCGATGTGGGATAATGAATATTTAATGTCTATAAATTGTGATGTCTCGGCTAAATACTTTGATATGCCTAATGCTATCAATTCGCCTAATGTAGTCTCGTTCTTTAAGCCCACTAGGTCTGTATAAGAGGATATTATGTCAAGATGCAATCTTACAGCACCAAATGAGTCTGCCTGAACTGTTCCATTCTTTATAGTAAACGTCATTCCGAGCTCTGACGCTATCCTTGCAGAACCTATGTACGCTATGCCTCCAGCAGGAGACAATAATATTGCCTCACCGAAACTAGGCATACCCGGATATGGTGGTGCAAGAAGGGCGTTATCCCATATAGCGTTCATACATGCCACACTACTAACGATAGGTACCGTGGATGAAGGCTTCATGGCTAATAAATCGTATACTGATGCTAGGAACTCCATCCTTACTAACAAAACCTGTTCTTCATCCATCAGCTCTACAAGAGGATCTACTAGCTCTATTCCATCACCATGCGCTACTGCGAAGTACCATAGTGTTTTAGTTGACCCACTTAATACTTCAAGGACATGTTTTGAGTCATAGTTGTTATTTGTCCTAAGCATTAATGTAGTATTAAATCCTATAGTCCACATTCTCAATGTGGCTGTCGACAATACTGTTTCTCCAAACATTAATGGAGTAATGAATGGATATCCCCCGCTCATACGTAAAGTATTGAGCTCATTTAAGCCAGTATCATACCATGATATAATCTTTTCAACTATCATAGAAACAGTATCAGGGTCACTAAACGGTATCCTACCCACATAAATATCTGGTACAAGGTCATAGTCTGGACTGGCATAAAATATGTCCGTAGGTATCCAGGAATTATAGAGGTCATAGGAATATGTTTGTAGGTAGAAACTTGGCGGAATCTCTGTCGCGTTACCAACTATGAGTATGTGGCTATAATTACCGTAGGTTTGTCTCAAGAAGTTTATTATTCTTAACGCTAGCCGCCAATTATATTTAGATAATAACTCCTCATAAATATAGTCTTCACGGACAAAGTCTTTCATCAAGGGCTCGTAGAATCCAGGATACATTGTGATATTCTCTGCTTCAGTATAAGTAGCGTAGATTGTGTCAACATCGATTATCGTGACATTAAATCCTTTCTCTTCATAAAACTCTTTGAGAGGTTCTACAGCGTCTTTAAGCTCATCTGTCGTCAAGATCAATAAGCTCTTTTCATTGAAGGCGATTTGCTCTACATGCTCATATTTTAGGAATATCTTTGTATCCTCAATAACCAGTACTTCGTTCTTATAAGGATTATATTGTATTGGATAAAACTTTATGGTGATTATAGTTTTACCGTTTAGTCCATGGAATACGCCTGTTTCTATAAGTCTTCCCGGATAGAAAGCGTCTTTTGAATAAACCTCTTCATTGATCCTGTACTCTATACTCTGGTTATAATCACCATTATATGCTAATGGCTGGGGTGCAGGGATTATAGGTTTATCTATATTGATTATCTTATATGAATAGACTTTAACGCCTACTAAAACGTCTTTTTCATCAATATAACCATCCACAATCTTCACATACACTTTATAAGGCAGTGCTGGATAACCTGGATAAGATATTCTTGCATCATATTCCTTGAAATCAACCAGCACATACTCTTCACTTGGTGAAGTAATCGATATGTCATCATCCTCTATTATGCATGAATAGACATCATTATAGCCACTGGTATAAGAACTGTTTATAAATGGAGCCTTAATCCCGAGTTCCATGAGCTGCGACTCAACAATAATACTTTTGTCATAATTATCTAACGCACATGCCGCTGGCACATACACTTGTATCAATATCAATAAGACGGCTATTGTGCAAATAATACTTTTTCTTAACACGACAAACACCTGCTTCCTTCTTCCAGAGCTTTATCAGTATATAATCTTTGTTAACATATAACATAATAACTTTATAATACTATTCTTTTGTACAATTGATGAAATAGTTAGTTCTTTAAGCAATGTTAACTAGTTTAACTTTTAACTATCTCATAGCGTCTCCAGACTGTTTACTTAATTGATGACCTTATAGTATTATTGAGAAAAGGATGTTACTGTAGTTCCTATGAGAAAGGAATAATTTAAACTGTTAAGAGTGGCATGTCACTTATGATCCTAAAGATGTATTGGAAGCTACTTTAGTTATTGTGGAAGCTGGTATCAAAAATAATTTATTTGTAGAAAATAAATGTCTTGTTTATCCTACAAATAATCAGGGTTTAATGCCCGATCTCCTGCATCTCCAAGCCCTGGTACTATAAACCATTTACTATTGAGAACGGGGTCTATCGCTATGGTGACTATTCTTATATCGGGATACTTCTCTAGTAAATAATCTACTCCTTGTTTACTGGAAATGACTGACGAGATAATGATGTCTCTGGCTTTATGCTCCTTTAATAATTCTATTGTTGTTGATATAGTGTATCCTGTTGCAAGCATGGGATCCGCTATAACTACTTTGTATGAACTTAGATCTTCTAAAAGTCTCTTGTAATATACTTCTATCTCTATCGATTCTTCTTTCTCTATTCTTCTGGCGGCAACTAGACCTAGCCCAGCCCATGGTAATGCCTTCAGCATTCCTTGAACCAGTGGTATGCATGCGCCAAGTATCCCTATTATATAGAGTTTTTCTTTAGGCTTAATACCCGTGGTTTCGGCTAATGGTGTTTCTACAACTATTTTATCCCATTTTAGCAGCCTTGATATTTCATAACCTAAGATAAAGCCCAGGTCTTCTAGGATTTTGCGGAATGTTGATGGTGGTGTATTCTTGTCTCTTATTCTAGCCAGCAGATACTGGGCTAATGGATTATCTATAACAATAACCCTGTTCATGAAACCCTGCCTAGTTTATGTTAGAGACCATATTTAAAACCTTCTCATTATCTGTAAACAAGTTTATGAACTAATGCATTTAATGTTGATAATGGGTATGTGTATTGGATGCTAGGTTGATTTTCCTTGGTACCGGGGGATGGATTTCTAGCCCTAATAGAGGCTATCCATCATTAGCACTAGAAGTTGATAACTCTTACTATATATTTGATTCCGGCCCTAATATCGAGCGCCAGATTATGAAAGCGGGCATCAGCCCCGAGAAGATCAAGGCGGTATTCATAACACATGTTCATGGAGACCATGTTTTCGGGTTACCAGGTCTAGCCATACTATCTAGATCCATATACAATCTTAGCGACAATAGTATTACAGTCTATGCTCCATACTGGTGTCGAGACTTTCTCGAAAAATTATTCATGTTTGGAGGACGGTATGAGAAGAGCGTACTTGGTTTCAAATATTTTAATAATGTTGATGGAGCCAAGCCTATTTATGTTGATAAAAAAGTCGAAATATACGCGATGGAGATGGAGCATGCGGTAAGAAGCGTAGCATACAAGATCGCTATAAAAATGGGCGATGGAAAAAAGCTTGTTGTATACACGAGTGATACAAGGCCTAATAAGAGACTTATAGAGTTCAGTATGAACGCAGACATAATGATTCATGAAGCATCACTTCCCGACGGTCAAGAAGAACAAGCATATAAAATAGGGCACTCAACACCAAGCCAGGCAATAGCAGATGCCCTAAAATCACGAGTATCAACACTAATTCTCTATCACCTAGGATTACAAACTTTTAAACAAAAGAAGATGCGAAAGAATGAATTAACAATAATAATACCAGACGACCTAGACCAAATAGTATTATAGCATAAAGCCCCATTATCTAGCTCCACAATAATGCTGGCCAAATACATAAGCCCCAAAGCGTCACTATATTATAGCCGTTTATCCTTTACCTTCTTTAACCACACCATTAGCCAACTCTACGCCAAGCTTCACGAGAAGAGGGAGAATAAATGGAGCCGCCGCCGGGATTCGAACCCGGGACCTCCGCCTTTCTGGCTAGCCTGGGGGTAGACCGAGTGACCTAGAGATACCAGGGCGGCGCTCAAGGCATCCGGGAGTAGTTCCCCGGATCCTACCCGCTGAGCTACGGCGGCTTTTCTCTCAAATATATGATGGAGAGTGGTTTATATTTATAGCTTCAGCGTTGTGGATGGTTTCTGGGAAGCGTGTTTGGTAAAGATGAGTTTGTAGTTATATTGTTGCACCCAATTATACTGAATATGTTTTAAGCAGTTTACCGCATTTATGAACTATGTTGAAAGAAAGCTCTTAGCTTGATCTTTAGTAAGGGGATTTAGCAAGGTTTTGGAAAAAAGTTAGATAGTGGAAGATATTGTAGTGAACGGGATGGTAATATGGAGTTATAGTTCGTATTCTTGGATTTTTCTTTTCTTCTCTAGCTGTTCTAGTGCTTGAAGTACTTCTTTTATCTTTTGTGTTGTTATTGCTGCCTGTAGGTCTTCTAATTCCTCGGGATCTTTTATGAATAGCCCTCTAAACGCGTCTTCTCTCCTGATATGGATGACTAGTCTTTCAGGCTCTATAGTTGTTTTTGTCTTTCTTTCAGGAAGCTTTACGAGCTCTATTATTATCCGGCCTGCTTTAAGTATCGGCTTCTTTTCCCAAGGATTCATGGATTTCAGTAACTCTTCTAGTTTTTCGAGAAGACTCTTTTCCTCCCTAGTAGTTTCTTCTCTAGAGACAGCTTCCTCGCTAACATCCTCTATCATCTCCACTATCATAAACACCACCTCATACAACGGCTCAACAGGACCTATACATACCAAATAATATATAGAATAGCTTAATAAGGTCTTAACTTTGTTAAAGTATAGTTCTTAGACAACATAGGTGAGCCTACAATAAAGCAAAGCATACTAGCTATGCCATACCATGAGCTATAGGTGTGGTTTTTGGAAGACGGGCTTCAGGGAGCTTTAGAGCTAAGGAAAAAGGTTCTTGAAGGACCGGTTATAAAAACATTGCTATGGCTAGCTTGGCCAGTTATTGTGGCAAACTTGGTAAACATGTCATATAACCTAATAGACGCGTTATGGCTTGGGCGATTAGGTAAGGAGGCATTCGGAGCGCCAACAATATCATGGCCTCTAATAACGCTGTTATATTCTATAGGAATGGGCTATATGATGGCTGGAATAGCACTTATATCACAATACTTTGGCGCAGGAGAAAAACATATGGCGGAAAAATCAGCAGGGTACCTCTTTGGTTTTTCACTAATACTGGCAACATTGATGAGCATAACAGGATATGTGGCGGCTCCAAGCTTGCTGGCAGCAATAAACACTCCAGAAGACATTTATCCACTAGCATTAAGCTATATAAGGATAATATTCTTGGGGATACCGATAACATTTCTAGGCTTTATATTCAATATAGTAGCTAATGCAATAGGAGATACAAGAACACCGACATGGCTTAACATAATATCGGCGATAATAAACATAATACTGGACCCAATCCTGATATTCGGATTATTTGGCCTACCTAGATTAGGAGTTGTAGGAGCAGCTGTAGCAACAATAACATCAAGATCCCTTGTATCGTTTATTGGAGGATACAAACTATTTAAAGGCTTTAAGGGAATCAAGATAAATCCAAGATACCTAATACCAGAAAAATGGTGGTTAAGAAAAATATTCACAATAGGAACACCATTAGCAGTACAAAGATCATCAACATCACTAGGATTTACAGTAATGATGTCAATAGTATCAAGATACGGATCAGTTGCTGTAGCAGCATACGGTATATCAATAAGGATCATAGACATTATACAGGCATTCACACTAGGAATAAACAGAGCAACATCAATAATGATAGGGCAAAACATTGGTGCAGAGAAATATGAGCGTTCGAGAGAAATAGCACATAAATCAATTATATTAATTGTAACAATACTAACAATAGGTGCACTAATAATCTATCTTTTCAGTAAACAAATAATAACGGTATTCATAAACGATCCATATGTCGTGTCTGAAGGAACAAGTCTATTGAGAATATTCACGCTATCAATACCATTCTTTGGAATATTCTTTATAACTAGTGGTATAGCAAATGGATCAGGCCATACAAGGGCAGTAGCAATAATATCGATAATAAGGCTATGGGTACTTAGAATAGGTTTAAGCATAGTACTAGCAATAATACTTAAGATGAATACTACGGGCATATGGCTCGCTATGAGCATAAGCAATATAGTAGCTGGCATATTATCAATAACATGGCTTTCACGTGGAACATGGCTAAAGAGAGTAGTCGAAGTACCAAGAATAGAGAGATTGACAGAGGGATAGAATAAATAATTAATGATAGTGTGCCAAGACGAAATACCTCCAAGAACTCCAGCATGGTTTCCTCAAATCCAATAATACCAATAATAATATAGTAGTTACCTACTTATCTAATGTATTCACCACTATAATTTAATTCAAGGTTGCTTAGGTTCTGTGATATACTCTTTTCTAGCTAGGTGGGCAAGGGTTATATGTCCTGTATCTAAATCAGTGCTTATGGACAAGTAAGAATACGTGGTTTATATGGGTAAAGTGATCATATTATCAGGTACACCGGGTACGGGTAAGACTACTATAGCCAAAATATTGGCGAAGAAATTGAATGCTGTACATATAGATTTAAGTGATTTTGTACTGAAAGAAGGGCTTTATGTAGATTACGATGAAGAAGTAGCTAGTTTCATTATAGATGAAAAGAGGCTTGTCGAAAAATTGAGAGAAATTATTGAGAAAAACAAACTAGTAATAATAGATAGTCATTATGGAGAGATAGTGCCAAAACAGTATGTTGATAAAGTGATTGTTCTAAGAACTGACCCGGAAGAACTAGAGAAAAGGCTATGGAGAAAAGGATGGTGGTGGGAAAAAATAAGAGAAAATGTTGAGGCAGAAATACTGTCTGTATGTACGATAAACGCGATAAAAGCTTTTGGCGAAGAAAAAGTATTTGAAGTAGATACAACAAATAAGCCTGTTGAAAAAGTGATAGAAGAGGTTATGGATATTATTAAAGGAAAAGGTACACCTGGGTTAAGGTATGATTGGCTTTCAATAAAGCCTTGTGAGAAAATAGAAAAATATCTAAGCAAATAGGATCGTAGAAAATTAGTATATTAAGGCTTCTTCTCAACCACAAATACAAGGAGTGTCTATGGTAAGGTGTATTTAAGTGGTTAGCAAAAGAGGATTCATACTAGCTAATTGGCGTGATCTAAAACTGGTGGTAAGTCGAGCTGACGTTGTACTTGAAGTACTTGATGCAAGAGACCCTTTGAGTACAAGAAGTAGGAAACTAGAAGCAATAGTTCAGAATCTGGGACGAGAGTTAATACTTGTACTCAACAAAAGTGACCTTGTTCCAAGGGAAATTGTCGAGAAGTGGACAAGGATCTTTAGAGACCAGGGATATAGAACCGTGTATATCGCTGCAAGAGATCATAAGGGGACAAGAGTACTGAGAAGAGCAATAAAAGAAGCCGCGCCAGCTTTCCCCGTTGTAGTTGCTGTAACAGGCTATCCAAAGACAGGCAAATCAACTATAATAAATGCATTAAAGGGTAGACATTCAGCGCCGACAAGCCCTATACCAGGGAGCCCTGGATATACTAAACACATTCAATTATATAGAATTGATAGTAAGATACTGATGATTGATACACCGGGTGTCATACCGATAGAAGGAGGGCCTCTTGAGAGAATTATAAGGGGTGCTTCACCAGAACAATTAGACGACCCTGTGAAACCCGCGATAATGCTTATAGAGAAGATACTTAGGCACAACCCTTATGCAATACGATCAGCATATGGGATAACTGAAACCGAGCCATTAAAGATCCTTGAAGCATTGGCTATAAAACGAGGATGGTTCTATAGGAAAACTAAAGAACCATTAATCGAGGAGGCCGCTAGAACAATAATTAGGGATTACCATAAAGGAAAAATACCTTTCTTTATAAAACCCGATCATGTCTTATCTATTTGACCGATACGTTTTCATCAATCCATTTCAAGTAATCACTATTACCAGAAATTATTGGTAACGCAATAATTTCTGGAACAGTATAACTGTGTAATTCTTTAACACACTTAATCAGATGTCCAAGTACATTAATTTTTGATTTTATAATCATTAATGCTTCTTTACTCTCCTCGATCTTTCCTTTCCACCAATAAATGCTTTTTATACCATCAATAATATTTATGCATGCCGCAAGCCTTTCTTTAATAAGAGCTTGTGCTATTTTCTCTGCTTCTTCTCTACTACTTGTAGTAACCAAAACTACAATCCAGCCACCTAGCTCACTCAATGGTCATCACCAATATTTCATTAGTTACTGTATAAGCCATGCTGTAATAATTCGTGTGAGGGGTTAAATACTGATGGATTATTCACTACGATTTCTGAAAGAGGGATTATTGAATGCCTGGCTACGGGCCCATTGACGGTAGCGTTGTAATACAGAATATTACTATTACAGTAGAGAAGAGACAAAATGTTACTAGGTATGTTAGAAAGAATGAGGAGGTAGTTGAGAAAAATATTGTTGGCGCGAAAGAACTAGTTCTTGTACCAATGTATCCTGTTTTTACACCCAAACAAATAACATCATATGTTCTAATATTATTTGAAAAACCATTATATATAGCCCCAAATGAACAGATAACAATATATACGCTAATGCCTGTTGAAATAGCCATTTATGCTTATAGTTCAACAAACAATTATACGTTAATAGATGTATTTAGTGTTGAAAGACCAAAATACACGCTCTACGGTCCAATAGACCATGGTGTGATAGCTAGATACTATAGGTCAAGATTCTGGTTTACTGAAAGAGAGCCTAATGCAGGCGAGGCATTAGTCAAGGTTATTGCAAGAAATAGGTCTAGGGAATGGGTAAGTGTTAATAAAATACTTCTAGACTGCAATCCGTTAAAGTTGTACTATCGGAAAAACACATGGCATGCATATACGCAGGAAATAGCATTAAACATAGTGACAGCGTCATCAGCTAATATAACGTACAATAAGCCTTTTAAGGAAGATGTTGAGCCAATAAATGATCCTCCTGGGCTTAAGCAGCCAATAGTGTACATGAGGTCGGATATGTTGTGGGGGATCTAGATGAGCATGATTGAAAACCCATTTAACTGGATCAGTAGTATCGATGTCATAAAGATCCTTTTCGCTATAGCGGTACTCTCTGCAGGCATAGTAGTAGCTATGTTTATTAGGAAAATAGCATTCAAAGCTCTCATAAGGTTCGTGCCCAGGGAATTAACGATAATACTTTCGAGAACAGTATATTATGCAATCATAATAGTCTTTGCGATCTCTGCTTTTAGTATTCTCGGAATAGATCTAACAGGTTTGGTGATTGCTGGTGGTATTGTCGGCATCATACTTGGTTTTGCTTTACAGTCTGTAACAGCGAACTTCATCTCAGGATTATTCCTGTTTTGGGAGAGGCCATTAAAGCCTGGAGATTTTATAGAAATAGATGGTACTCTTGGAAGAGTTGTAGATATTAACATTATGTCTACAAGAATAATAGGTCTTAATGGAGTGCTAATAAGAATTCCTAATGAGAAGGTATTTCAATCGATAATAAGGAATTATACAAATACCGTTACAAGAACAGTGGAGTTCACCATAGGCATAGCTTATAAGGAAGATGCGGAAAAAGCATACAATATAATAAAAACTGTTCTATGCGAACACCCATTTGTACTCGCAGAACCCGAACCTGACGTTTATGTAGTAGAACTAGGTAATAGTAGTGTCGATATAAGAGTTAGAGCATGGGTTCCATCGAAACTATGGTTCTCAGTGATGAAGGAGCTCTTATGGAGGATAAAGAAGGCGTTGACTGAAGCAGGCATAGAGATCCCATTCCCCCAGAATGATTTATGGTTTAGAAACTCGTTAGAAGTAGTTATAAAGGAGAAACATAAGTAAAAACTCTTATCACTAAGGAATAAATTAGCTACTCTTATCGCATAACGAATATTTAGGGAAAGCATGATAATTCTTAAACAGGTTTTGTAGGGAGAGGATAAGAAATTGTGTTAATTGATAGATATGGCAGGCCACTCACACATATCCGTATAAGTGTGACATTAAGATGTAACCATAATTGCATCTTTTGTCATAGAGAAGGAATCTCATCTGCTAATTCAGAGGAATTAACGGCTGAAGAATGGGGTTTTGTGGCAAAAGTAGCTATAAAACTTGGCATAAAGAACTTTAAGCTGACTGGTGGAGAGCCTCTAGTACGTAATGATATTGTAGACATTGTGAGAAACCTTGTAGAAGTGGGCGGCGAAGTAACAATGGTAACTAACGCTTCTTTACTCGAAAAATACGCAGCCAGCCTTGCCGAAGCTGGAATAAAAAGGATTAATGTTAGTTTGCATTCGCTAAAACCCGAAGTATTTAAAATAATTACGGGAGGAGGTAAGCTCGAGCAAGTCATTAAGGGAATTAATGCTGCAGTAGACTCTGGCATCCCTCTTAAAATAAACTACTTGGTAATGAGCGTAAATAGTGATGAGTACAAGGATATAATATCTTTTGCTGAATCAATAAATGCTGACATGAATATAATAGAGCTAATACCCTTAGGATTAAATACTAGCGAATATAGGGATTTACATATAGATCTTAATGAGATTGAAGAGTATTTGGAGAAATATAGTGTCAATAAATATGTAAAAGAGTTTCAATCGAGAACGACGTACGTACTTCCTACTGGAATAAAAATAACTCTCGTAAAAGGCTTCTTGAATCCTCTTATGTGTATGAAGTGTACTAGAGTAAGAGCAACACCAGATGGTAAATTAAAGACATGCTTATATAGAGAAGACAACATGGTCGATATGAAACCAGCAATTAAGGCTAGAGACGAAGAAAAACTAGAGGAGATGTTCAAGAAGATAAATATGTTGAGAGAACCATTCTTTAAACCAACAAATAGGGTTATCAATAAATAAAGATAGGTGAAAGATCTTGTCTATGGTTGATATAACTAAGAAGCCTATTTCCTACCGTGAGGCAATAGCTGAGGGCGTTATTAAACTTAGGAAAGAAACAGTCAGGAGGATCCGTGAAGGACGTGTAGAAAAGGGTGATGTCTTCACTGTATCAAGAATAGCCGCTATAAACGCTGTTAAAAAGACTCCCGATATAATACCGTTATGTCATAACATACCGATAACTCATGTTGACGTACAATTCGATATTATCGATGATGAAAGGATTAAAGCAATAGTCAAAGTTAGAACTACAGCAAAAACTGGTGTTGAAATGGAAGCCTTAATGGGAGTTTCAATAGCTCTACTAAATATATGGGATATGGTTAAGAAATATGAAAAAGACGAAGAAGGCCAATACCCCTTTACGAGAATAGAGTACATAAAGGTCTTGGAAAAGAAGAAGGAAGAATTATCTGCCCGGCATTAATATGTATTTCTATATGGACTCTATTAGGCTTAATAAGTCCTTAACATCATCAAATGGATATACATTAACATAGCCGTCTCTGCTAATGGTTATGATTATTGGCTTCACCACAAATGTTCCATTAACACATTCTGATGCATTGAATCTTATTAGTTTATATATGTATGTAAAATCAGCCTTTAATTTCACTCCAACATCATCGCCTGCTTTCAAAACCATTTTCGGTATATCAACAAGATGTGTTCCAGAAGGTATTATGAGTTTTTTAGCCGATGTTATAAGGTTGTAGAGTATGATTGTTTCTCTAGCTACTCTTAGTTTTTCTAAAGCTCTCTTTTCAGCTACAGCAATATTTTGATGGCTAGTGCCCGTGATTTTTGCTATTTCCCTTAAAGTTAATCCTTTTGACCGCAACTTCATTACTTTTAATTGCAGCTCTGTAAATAAACCATAGCGTCTGGGCATGTAGCCATTACCATAGAATATCATTTGCTAGAGTAAATATTAAGCATTCAATATTGCTTTGTCAAAGAAATTAGTATGACATTGTATAATAAATTTATAAATTCTTATGTTGCTTTGTCTAATAAATGTGGTTAATCTATGCGGGCAAGCGTATTATATGCTATATTATTTATTGCTGGCATACTGATAGGAGTATCTTCGCTAATATTATATGAATATATGGTTCGAGAAAGAAATACTTCAGGTAATAGTATTACGGAGACACCTAGTGTAAGATTTGCGGTAGAATTAAACGATCACTCGGCAGCTTTCTGGATAGCATATGATAAAGAATGGTTTAAGGAAGAAGGTATCAATGTATCGGTAAAAACGTTTTCTACAGGACTAGATTTAGCCGTAGAAATGTCTAGAGGAGACATTGACATTGCATTAGTTTGTATTGGCCCAGCGATAGTACTTAAGAGTAGAGGTACTCCAATAAAACTCGTAGCCATGACACACTCTCATGGCTATGCGCTAGTCGTAAACAACGAATATAATGATGTAAAAGAACTTGATGGTAAATTAGTTGCTGTCCCTGGCCCAGGTTCTCCATGCTGGCTTTTAGCAAAGATCATAGAGGCTAAATATAATGTCAGTTTCGTGTATAGAAAAATGCCGCCATTTATGGCGGTAAATGCACTAATAACAGGGAAGGTTGATGCCGCTTTTTTGCCAGAACACTATGCAACATTAGCTAAGAAAATGGGTGCTAAAATCTTAGTTAGAAGTCAAGAGATATGGCTAGACATGCCTGGAAGCGGCATAATCGTAAAAGAAGATTTCCTAAGAAAACATCCCGGCATAGTCAAAAAGATCATATCAATTATTGATAAAGCAACAAAGTTCATAAAGGAGAATTTTAGTGATGCCGTAAAAATTGTTGCAAAGAGACTAGCATTAGATTATGGTACGATGTCCGAATCTATGAAATATTTAGATTATACGACAAAAATCAATGTCAGTAGCATAGAAAAATACATAGACTTACTCTATAGGTTTGGAGCTATTGATAAGAAGATTTCTATCGAAGAATTTGTTTACATGGACTCTATTGGCTGATAACATGAGAATCATTAAAAAGTTTTCAGACATAGTACTCACATTTCTGGTTTTAGCTATATTAATTATGCTATGGTATCTTATGAGCCTAGTTATTTCATTACCATATTTGTTTCCTTCTCCAATAGATGTTATGAATGCTTTTATTAGATTAGTTAAACAAAGAATGTTGTTATCAAATATAGTTTATTCTCTTTTAAGGGTTCTCTTAGGATTTTCCATGGGAGTAGTATTGGGGTTATTTTTAGGATTTTTAGTTGTAACTTTTAAGTTTGTAAAGAGAACTATTTATCCATTGATAATATTTGTTGCTGTCACGCCTTCAATAGTATTTATTCCATTGCTTATGCTATGGATTGGTCTAACAGATTTATTGCCTATAACGGCTGTAGTAATATGTACATCGTTTCCTTTAGCATATGCAATAGTTAGTGCTTCAAAAAACATTGATCCAGAAATCATAGATGTCGCATTAACTTTAGGAGCCACAAGAAAGGATATTATCTTAAAGATAGTAATGCCTTTATCTATAACGCATGTAGCTTCCATGTTGAAATTCGAATTAGGCCATAGCTGGAGAATAGTTTTTATTACAGAATACCTGGCATTAACAACGGGCCTAGGGTCGTTAATGTTTCTAGCCTACAGTACTATTCATGTTGACGAAATAATAGCATTGATAATCATAATAGGGTTGCTAGCTCTGACACTACAATGGATCATAGAGCATATAGAGTCTTTAATAGTCAAGAAATGGGGATACATAAGATGACGACAATAGAATTGTTGAACATAGAGAATTTTGTGCTTAAAAGAGTTTCACTTAAAATTTATTCTAGAGACCTATTTGTCCTCATAGGCCCTAATGGTTCTGGTAAAACCACTTTGCTCAAAGTGATTGCGGGCCTTGTTCCATATAAAGGTAAAGTATTATTTGATGGAATTTCAATAGACAATCTTCCTCCTGGGAAAAGAGAAGTTGGCTATGTTCCACAATCAATAGCATTGTTTCCTCACATGACCGTAGAGGAAAACATAATGTTCGGCTTAAGGAGTAGGGGATATAGCGAGAATGAAGCACGTAAAATAGCTCGAGAATACATGGAAATAACTGGGGTTCTTGAACTAAAAGACAAGTATCCATTGAAATTAAGTGGTGGAGAGAAGAAAAAAGTTGCTATAGCAAGAGCGTTGGCTATTGAGCCAAAGATACTATTACTAGATGAGCCCTTTGAGGGAATACAATATGAGCATAAAGTACATCTAACCGAATTAATTAGAAAGATCAATAGAGAATTAGGGAAAACTACAATACTTGTCACCCATAGCATGGACGAAGCCTTATATCTGGGTAATAGATTCGGTATACTAGTTAATGGAAAATTATTATTCAGTGGAAATAAGGAAGAATTTATCAAGTCCGTAGGTAAGTATCTTCAATATATAAACTCTCTTGAATGCAGATTAGATGACATACCTGGAGAAGGGTTGGCTAAAGTATCTTGTAACAATATTAGATTACTAGCACCAATAGAGTACCATAGAAGTGTTGAGGAAAACCTCCAAACCTCCAAAATATATCTACTAATACCCGCTGATAAGATCATTGTCTCACAAACACCTATTTATCCTAAGATTAACTTGTTTGAAGCATCTATCGAGAACATGGAAAGACTAGGAAAAGCCTTGTACTTGCTATATGCAAGGATAGGTAATATTATGGTTAAGGCTTTAAGTAATAGACCTTATTATGAGAAGGTATACGTGAAAATACCTATAAAATACATTCATGTGTATATACCAATGTAGTTTTAGCTTATTTGGAAAATGGGCAAAATATCTTGATCTTTTGTGGCAATATCTTCTCCTTCTTTAACAAGATAATAGCACCAGTAGCTGATATTCCGTAAACAATAACCTCTTTATTAGATAGTATTGAAGAATGTATCATACGCCAAAAAGTTCTATTTATGATAGAACTTCCCGTAATCAACACTAGATCAACATGATTTAAAAAGATATCATTATACATTCCGTCATAGATCATTCTATTGTATTTTACATTCCATATGTTTTCTAACGAGAGATCCGTTATGAGAATGTTGTCTTTTAAAAGATTATAGAGATGTACTATGTGGCCTGGATGATATCCTGCATGTAATACCCGTATAGATGTACCATAGGATTTTATGATGAAACGAGCCAGTTCTCTACCACATAACTCCGGGTAGCCGTTTGTGCAATGACAGCTCTTGTCTAGAAGCCCTAAATATCTCACTAAGGCGTTTATTGTCGCATAAAATATTCCTCGGTAAAAGACATTATCTAGATTCATCTTCAAAATCTCTAATAATCTCCCAGTATAGCTTCTTGGAGCCACAGTAAATACTTGCCCAGCAAAATCGTCAATATAGCATGTTAGAAGTATTTCGGGGCCCCTTACAAGTGCATATTCTTCTCCAGTAATTCTCAGTTCCCTACCATGTACATGTAAACACTTTATGGTCTTGTTCATTAAGTTTAAGCCACTTATATAGCTATGGAGAATATTCCTCAATATGCTTTCATAGTATTTTGAGATATCGCCGGCAAAGCATCTCATGGTATCACGTCATAGATTGGATACTCAAATAACGGTGGAAGAAAATAAACCTTTATTTCCACATTTCTTTTAATTTCGTGTACGTTTGGATAAATTATTGTAAATCCTTGGCACCGTATTAACTGTGATATATTGTATGACTCTATGCTACTTAGTATCTTCCCTTGCTTCTTGTCTTGTTCGATTATTACATACCTTAGCCTATAAAATCCATAAAACCTCTTTATCTTGACATCCTCCTTGTTTCTTAACGTTATATACGGTAGTCTTATTTTCGCGCCAAGTCCTCTATAGTAATTCATTAATGGTATTACTATGAAGATTAATGCCGCAATAGTTGACTGCGGTAATCCTGGTAGATTTACTATGATCTTATCATTAATGACCATACCACTAGTAGATCTGCCTGGATGTATTCTTAATCCACGGAAATATATCTCGGGTTTAAAGTGATTATATAGCGAGCTCCATGTGAAATCCTTCGGCCCTAATGACACGCCGCCGATAGTTAGTATTAGATCAATGTCTTTATTAACAAGCTTTTCAACAAGATTTATGATTTCTATCTGGTCATCGCAGACAATTAGGTCTTCTACAACGATAGCACCATAGTATTCTAGAACATTTTTAACCAAATAGGAAGACGAATTAGGTATCTTCCTAGTCGTGGGAGCTACAACTTCATCCACTATTTCACTACCAACGGCAATGAGAGCTACTCTAGGTTTTTCATATACTTTTACACGCTTTATACCTAGATCTATTAATATTTTCTGTAGTCCCGGTGTAACTAGCGTACCTTTCTTTACAACAAGCTCACCTTTTTTAAAATCACTGGCCATAGTTATGATGTTTGTATTCTCTTTAATTTCATGATAAACGTACATATGGTCTCCGGTAACTCGTACAGATTCAACAGGTATTACGGCATTAGAGTTTTTAGGTAGTGGATAACCTGTTTCTACAAAGACTGTTTCACCAGGCTTTAGGGTATAGAGGTGAGCATTTCTCGGATCAATGTTTTTTACTATTTTAAGTTTTATAGGATTGTGTGATGACGCGCCTTTTAAATCATCGGCAATAACAGCATATCCATCCACATGAGATAGGTCAGCCCATGGCCTATTTACAGGCGAGTATATATCCTCAGCAAGTACTTCATAACAAGACTTTCTTACATCAACTTCTAATACTCTTGGCTCTATCTTACTAGTTAATACCGTCAACACGTCTTGCGGGTAACGATACTTATAGAGCTTGTCTACAACACTATAATTACAATTGTCAGTGTTCATGTTTTAGCCCTAAGTTTAAGGAAAGCTCCGGGAAAATAAATATGCTCTTTACTATTAAGCTATGTAAAACAATATATTGTTTTTTTATTTTACTAACGAAAAGGACTAGATTATATCTTTAAACATTGAATCTATAATAGCGTTGTCAAGTTTTTCGTAACGCTCTGTAGAGCCGACATCATACCATTCTCCATTAAAATTGTATGCATATACTCGATAGTTCCTCTCTATGAGTTCTGGTATAAAGTCTTTCATTATATCGATTTTATTTAGCTTATACTTCTTATTTATTTCATCAAGAACTTCTAGTGTCTTAGCTCTTAAAACAAGTATTCCTATGGTAACCTTTAATGGGATCCAAGGTTTTTCTCTCATTTCAATAACTTTTCCATGCTCGTCTACTTCAACAATACCTACGGGAACCTGGTATTTAGAAGCTATTGCTAGAGTTGCATCAGAATCCATTTTGTCATGATAATTAATCAAGTCCTTTATGTTAATGTTTGACAGTATATCTCCATAATATACGAGAATGTTTTCAACATCATTAAAAAGACCTTTCCTGAAGGCATTTAATAATGCGCCGCCAGTACCTCCTAGATTAGGCTCGTCGACAGCATATTCTATGTTTACACCAAATCTCTTTCCATCTTCGAAATAGTTTATTATTTGTTCGTACTTGTATCCAACTAGCAAAACTATATTTGTTACCCCATGGTATTTCAATAGTTTTACAATATACTCTAGTAATGGCTTCTGCTTTCTCCCTATAGGTATCATGACTTTCTGAAAATAATATGTAAGCGGGCGTAAACGTTTTCCCAGCCCTCCGCAGAGAACAGCTGCTTTTATTTGCATTGTCTCTACCTAGTGAAATAAAAATATTGCTGAAGGTTAAATAGATATTTTCTTTATCAAAACATGGAAAGCTATAAAAGCTATATTAGTTTTAATTAAATTACATTATTCATTTTCTCGGCAATAGAAGATGTCTTTTGCCAATATGTTAGCTGGAACACCGGATTCAATGCTAATACACGGTATTGGGAGGTATTATTTGACCAGGGTTTAGCACTCTTCCCGCACTTATTTTGACATTATATCCTATAATAGCGCCTAGTTTCCACTCTTTTCTTTTTTCTGATGGAGTAACTAAGTATTCTCTTAAACGCGGTGGTATCTCGTCTTGGGGTAATACGTTTAATGTAACTATATGGCTCCCTATAGACGTGTTCTCGCCGATTATACTATCAGCAATATAGGCAAAGCTATCGATTAATGTGTAGGGTTGAATTATACTATGCTTTACTTCGGAATAAGCGCCGATTCTAACATTTTGCTCTATGTCAGAACAGTCTCTAACAAAGGAGTGGGCTCCTATAAACGAATTTTTACCCACATATAATGGCCCTTTCAAAACCGCGTAGTGATCGATATATGCTCCTTCATCAATATATACTGGCGGCTTTATTACAACATTATTCTCTATAACAGCTTTATCTTCTATTACCGTCTTATCCAGTTTCTGTAATAACTGTGTTGAAGCCGCAATAAGATCGGATGGATACCCTATATCGATCCAGAGACCGCTCCAATGGACACTGACTACTTTCCCTTTTTTAATTAGCTCATTTAATGCATTGGATAACGATCTATATTTTTCGATTAAGTCGTAAGCCCATGTAGGCAAGATGTATACTCCACCAAGAGTATATGCTGTAAGCTTTCTTACTTCTTCAATCTTGGGTTTTTCTAAAACATGTTCAATACATCCCTCGATATTAACTACAGCAACACCATATGTGGAGGCAAATCTCTCTTCTAAGGGTATAGTTAATATAGCTGCTAAAGGCTCTTCTTCATAAAATTTTTCTAGTAGCGTTAAAATAGCTTTTTGATCTATTATTAAGTCGCCATACATCAATAAAAAGTGTTCGGTGTCTCTTAAGTATTGTTCAGCCGATAATATGGCTCCTTCAATACCGGGCTTTTCCTGCTCTACGGGAATGATCCTGTCTTTAGCGTATTGTTTTGCTTCTTCAACTACATCAAAGTTACTATATACCAGTACTATGTCTCTTTTCAATGTCTTTGACAAAGCTTCTATGGGATAAGCTATAACTGGTTTCCCCAGGATCCTTAGTGTGTGTTTACTCCTGCCTGGAGGAACTAGTGTTTTCAGATTCTTTGGCTCTCCACCAGCAAGTACTAGGGCTTTCATAGATACCACCTCATTCTACGGTAACAGTTTTAGCTAAATTACGCGGCTTATCCGGATCATATCCTCTCTCTACAGCTGTATAGTATGCTAGCAGCTGTAATGGAGGCGTATGTGTCATCGGCGTTAAGATCCAGTGGCTTGACGGCACTCTAAATACATAGTCTAAGTCGAGTTCTTCAGCGCTGATATCATCGGGTAATACTGCTATCGTTGTAGCCCCTCTTGCCTTCATCTCTTGAATGTTTCCGTGGATTAATTTCACTAATCTTTGATCTCTAGGTATAACGAATATTACTGGGTAATCTTTTTCAACAAGAGCTATTGGGCCATGCTTGCTTTCGCCAGCAGGATAGCCTTCTGCATGAATATAAGCGATTTCCTTCAATTTTAAAGCACCTTCCAATGCTACAGGTAGGCCTATGCCTCTGCTTAAGTAATATGTATTACCTTTTTTAGAAAGCCATTTAGCCAGCTCTTTAGTCTTATGTTCATTCCAAGCTATAGTCTTTGATACGAGATCAGGTGTATTGAGTAGCCATTTATAGAGTTCTTTTCCTTCACTCTCTCTTAACGTACCTTCGTTTAATGCATGTGTTACTGCAAGCCAAGCTAATAGTGTTGTTTGTGTGGTAAAGGTTTTTGTTGCTGCAACACCTATTTCTGGCCCTGCTCTTGTGTAAAGAACTATATCGCTTTCTCTAGGTATGGCTGACCCGATCACATTAGATACCGCTATTATCTTTGCACCATTCTTCTTAAACGCTCTTAATGCCATTAGTGAGTCGATTGTTTCACCACTCTGGCTAACAACTATTAATACATCATCTTTGTCAACTGTTTCGGCAAAAACCATGTATTCGCTTGCAATAAAGTGGAATACTGTTCTTTTAGCCATTATACTTGTCAATATACTGTAATAAAGTGATGCATAGTAACTTGTTCCAGCTGCTGTTATGTATATCTTGTCGGCATTTGCTAGCAACGATGCAGCTTTCTGCATCATGTGATCCGATTGTATTCCGTATAGAGTATCTCTTATAGCTCTAGGTTGTTCATGAATTTCTTTCAACATGAAATGAGGATAACCTCCTTTACTTGCATCTTCTATACCCCATTCAATTGTTCTTATTCTCTTCTTTACGTCAACAACACCTTTCTCTAGGTTTTCAAGGTGTATAGTTAATGGTGTTATGTAGCCTATTTCGTTGTCGTGTACTATTAATATCTCACGAGTATACTCTAAAAGAGCTGGGATATCGCTTGCTAAGAGATTAAAGCCCTTACCAATACCTATTACTAGGGGGCTATCTTTTCTCGCAAAGAATATTTTTTCGGGCTCGTATAGAGATACTAACGCTATGGCATAGCTGCCTTTAAGCGTTAGAATAGTTTTCTTGAAAGCTTGATACACATCTCTATACTTTTTATAGTACTCCTCGATAAGATGGACTACTACCTCTGTATCAGTCTCGCTTGAAAACTTATGTCCCTTCTCAATAAGCATCTGCTTTATTTCCATATAATTCTGGATGATACCATTATGCACTATAGCAAATGCTCCACTACAATCTGTGTGTGGATGCGCATTATTATCACTAGGTTTTCCATGTGTAGCCCATCTGGTGTGTCCTATAATAGTATTTCCAGACACTTTTGAAAATCCTAGCTTCTTTTCCAAATACTCTATCCTTCCAGCTCCTTTCAAAACTATTATTTTTCTCCTAGTGTTGTCAATAGATGCTATACCAGCGCTATCATATCCCCTATATTCTAGCCTCAATAAGCCTCGATAAACTATTTCTGCAGGAGAATAAGGAGTTGTTCCCGGAAGCGCTGTTATCCCAATTATCCCACACAATTCGGGATCCCAGAGGTATTTATGACATTCGCTTATACCCACATATATTCTTATATATTCTCTTACTAAATGCTTAATAACGAAACCAACTATATGGTGAATGAATTGTTCGATGAGAAAGTCTATGTACTGAAGATTACTGGCAAAGCTTTTGAGCCCGAAAACGTCCTTGTCTTATCTAAGTACAGAAATGTTTTAGAGAAACTAGTTTTAGACGGCTATAAGTTCGTGATAATAGCTGGCGGGGGATTTATTGCACGTAAATATATTGACATGGCTAGGAGGCTTGGGATAAAAGAAGCGTTCTGGCTAGATGAAATAGGTATAAGGGCTTCAAGACTAAATGCTTTGTTATTATCATTATTATTACAGCCATATTCTTACCCATATCCTCTTGAGGAAATAAGTGAAGTTATTGACAAGATTAGGATAAACAGGATCGTTGTTATGGGCGGACTAGTTCCCGGCCAATCAACTGCCACAACAGCTGTTGAAATAGCTGAAGCTATAGGCTCGAAAACAATACTCAATGCTGGTGCCGTGGACTATGTATACACAAAGGATCCAGCTAAACACCCTGATGCAAAACCATTACATACGGTTAAAGCTTCAGAACTACTCAAGATCCTGGAAACAAGAATGCTTCCAGGCGAATACCAGCTCCTCGATCAACACGCAGTAGATATAATGATTCGAAGTAGCATAAAAATGATACTATTTCACTATCAAAAACCAGAGAAAATCATACAGGCAATAAAAGGAGAAAACCCAGGAACAATAATCGTCCCAGAATAAACAATAAAACCCCAATAAATACTAGGATAAAAATGGTAAAAGCGGGGGTGCCCGAGCCAGGGCCAAGGGGGCGGACTCAAGATCCGCTGGCGTAGGCCGGCGTGGGTTCAAATCCCACCCCCCGCACCATTTCTTGAAATTAAGAGACAAATCGTGATCGGATTCCCCCACTATTCTAGTTTTATAGATATTTCGATGATGAAATACGGGCTTTAGGAATTAATGTATCTTAGTTATCTAGCTCTTCATATTGTGCTAGATATTTCAGGGAGTCTAAGTAGCATAGAATGATAAAGGTGGGTAAAGGCCCTATAGCCAGGTGAAGACTTTTCCGCGATCTTTGTATATTTTGTTACTTAAAGATGCTGGATAATACTAGTATTGTTATAAAGCTTGATATTGGTACTATTATGTTATCATCTATGCCTTTGAACTCAAAATGCTCTACAAAGCTTGCTACAACTGCTGCAATTATACCAGGCACCCCTATCAATGCGCCAATAGGTAGAGTCACTCCCAACATAGCTAAGTTTCCATACCAGGACTTGGTTCTATAACCATATAGCATGTTCCTAACAATACCTGTAACGGCGTCGCCGAAAGCCATGAATGATACGGGGATGACGCCATACCAGAAGTTTCCGTTAAAAACTATCCATGATAGAGTAATAACTACTCCGCACATGAGGCAGAAATGTACTTCGTACATGTTTTCTTCTGTTTGAAACCAACACAATAACTTTCCTATTCTATGAGGTATGTACGTCAATATAGCGAATGCCATTGAGAGTATAAACGGTAATATGGGTGTACTATAAAAGAAGGGCGCTAATAAAACAGCGAGGCCAGCAGCCATGTGAATGACTTTACGATTATAGTAAATTGCCTTATTTACAGGCATATTCTTCTTTAGAAAATAACTGTATAGCTTCTTAGTAACAGGTCCAACAATCACCACAATCCATGCAAATAGTATAATCGTCACTACTATCTCGGTAATTGTGATCAAAATGTAAGGCACCCCTAAATGACAGATTATATGGATGCCTGTTAATTCTTAGCATAGAAAAGAATAAAAAGGCTTCTCTGTAATGAAAAATAGAGCACTTGACTTCTTCAGAGAGTATAGTATAATCAGAGGTGATGTATCGTGGCAAAATCAATTGTTTCTGATGACGAGTTGAAAAAAGCTCTTGAGGAAAAACAGGCTCAAAGACCTACCGTCGATGAAAAACAAAGATGGGTTAACAGGATGCTAAGAAGCGCTAAACACCACCATAAAATATGCCCTTATTTCGACAAGAAAACAGGGATGTGCTTTTTGACACTAGGCACTAAGTGTGACAGAGACGGGAGATTCGATAACTGTCCGGTTTTCAAAGCTTTTCTTGAAAGGAAATATGAAGAATATAAGTCAAAAGGAATGCCATTACCAATGGACTTTATTGATATAACAATAGGTTTTTAAACATCATACCTTAGCCATAATCCAATGAGGTATAAGAATTGAGTAAAGAGGGAAAAGGCATAGAATATAAAATCAGTGATCTTGACAAGATCTGGATTGAGTATGATAGACAAAATGATATACTCTATATTAATTTTGGATATGATATTGAAGATGCTGATGAAGAGTTCTTGTCGGGAGAAGATATTATTGTTAGGATAAAGGCGGGAAGAGTAGTAAGCATTACTATAATGAACTTCTCCGAAAAAGCCGGAATATTAGTTTATTAATTTTTCTTTCCTTAATCATATGCTATTGGTAATTGACTTCGATCACTATAGTGGACTATATAGTGCTTTGGCTTTAATATTTTTACTAAATAATCGAACGCTTTCCAGGGGTCGCTTTTTTCTCCACAAGTATAGACGTCTACTGTAGCATAACCGTAGTTAGGCCATGTATGTACTGCTATATGGCTTTCAATTACTAGAGCAAGTATAGAGACTCCACCTTTCTCGCCTGAAACTCTCCATGACTTCAACTCTAATAATGTTGTATTAGATAATTTTACAGCTTCAATCACAGCATTCTTTAATAATTCTTCATCACTCAATACATCTTTAGGGCATCCATAAAGATCTCCATAGACGTGTCTACCAACGATCCTACTTACACTCCTATTTGACATGCCCCATCACCTACAAGATCATATTTAATATCTCATCTAGAGCCACTGGTTTCGTATACATTATTTTTACACCCATATCTTCAGCAATGTTCTTTAATGGGCCGCTCATGCCGGTGCAGATTATTACTCTTAGGTCATGGCTTTCAATAAATTCCTCGAAATCAACTTTATGCGTCCTGAAATTATTTTCTATTAACACTTTTCTTTTCGTATCAAGGTCTAATATTAGGAGATACTTAGAGTTTTCTAAACTATCAACAACAAAACCATTACTCTTATTTACAGGTATCAATATATTGTACATTACTCCTTGTTCACCTGCTCTGGCGAAGCTACGGGATCAGTGAAGATACTGTTTTAAAGGGTTTAAAGCTTATCGCTATATGAAGTATTGGTTAGTAGATTGTAGAGAGTAAACTTTTCTCAAAGTTATGAGATAGTATTAGTTAGATATTGTAGAAAAGAAGTTTAGAGAGATGAATTAAATGTGTTTAAGATAAATGCAGAGAGAATTGAGAAAATAGCAAAAGTGTTGAGAAGTATCGGGTATGGAAAAATACTATTACTTGAAGAAAATGATCCACAATATAAAGCTGTTGGAAGACTACTATACTCCTCCATGGTTAAAGATGCTGTTGCGGCAATAGTAGCTAACGCTCTTATTAGTTATAGATTGAGTGGTGAAGGAGAAAAATATTGGAGTGAATTCTCTGAGTATTTTTCAACAAGGCTTAAAGGAAGCAGACAACTTGCTATGTTTAGGGAATTCTTAGAGAAATATTCAAAGTATAATAGGTTTCTAAGAGAGCAGAAATTGAATAGGTTAAGAAAGTTCTATGGTTCTAGTTTATATGCGAAACTTAAAAAAGATCCACTACATTATTGTGATAAGTTAAACGAATTTAATAAAGAGCTTGCATCAATCTTTAAGAAGAGTTCTTACTCAAAAACAATTGTTTTTGCCACAAAGATGTACTATTATGTATGTAGAAACCTAGGCTACGGTGTTAAGCCTGAAAAATCTATACCGATACCCGTTGATAGAAGAGTTTGTTTTATTTCTTTGACAAGCGGTATTATAGAAAACACTATCGTACCACATAGTCTTAAGCATTATATTGAAGAATTAATGAAGAAGTATGCTAAGCTCGTAGTAAAGGCTTGGGGTATTGTTAGTGAAAAAACGTATATTCCCCCTTTAAACATAGATTCAATCATATGGCTTTCAGCGAGATTTATACGGTTGCATAGAAATGTGAAAGAGATTGTAGAAGCTTTCATGAAAGATTATGGCAGTATAATTAGCAGGGATCTGCTTGAAAAACTGTTTTATGAGCTAGCATACTTACTCGTATCTCATAGAATTTTATACTAACATCAACAAATGTTTATCTGTGGATTAATAGCCGTAAGGTGTATTTTATGAGCTCAGTTAAGGGACTTGTTATTGATACAAGGATTCTCGAAGAACCTTTTAAGACTATGGAGAGACGCGGTTACAGATGGTTTGGTACATTACTAGTTGATATAGATGGTAAAGAAGTATACCTCCTCATGACTGGAAGTGTTGCACAGTGGTTTTCTAAGGGTGAAAGGGTACGTATTGTTCTTAAAAACGAGCCACGGAATGTCGGGAGAACATGGATCCTTGGATATGATGACTACGAGCTTTACAGATTTTGGGGTAATGAGCTAGTTAAAGTGTGGCCATTATTTAGGAGGGAAGTGACTTTACAAAGATATGATCCTTTAGGAACAAAGACTGTGTATGAATATACTATTGTTGCACGTGAAGCATTTACTGAAGAAGACTATATGGAGATAGTTAGTCTAGAGCAATATCATTATGCCAGTAAAGAAGAGCTTGTTGCCATATGGAGATGCCCTGTTTGTGGAGGATATAAAGAAGCCAATGTACAGCCTATTTGTCCAAAAGATGATGTGCCTATGAAGCTACAAGAAATTAGAGGAAGTCTCCCTAGTAGTAGATTCCTAGTCTTAGAACTATTAAATAGGAGACCGTATGAGCCACGTATAGTAGCTTATGTTAGAGTAGACACACCAATACCTTTAATGAATAGAAGGCTTCCTGACGGCAGAATAGAGAAAATGATACGTGAGAAAGTATTCCCTAGAGACTGGTTTCACCCAACATACTGGCCTACCGCTGTTGAAGATAAAAGGCCAATTATACAGAGATATAATGAATTATACAAGATATATCGATCTAGGGCATTAGCTAGGGCTATTGTGGGTGAAGAAGTCTCTGAAAAAGCCCTTAAGATAGCGAATACCGCGGCAGCACGTATCGCAAGAGTTGTTGTTCATCCCGATTACCGTGGTGACGGTTTAGGTTATACTGCAGTAAAATTAGCTGTCGAATGGATTGCTGAAAGGAGGATACCAGAAATGAAGAGAAAGAAGCATATTGTAGAAACCATAGCAATGATGGCTAAGTATAATCCATTCTTTGAGAAAGCGGGATTTTATTATATGTGGGATACCGGGAGTGGGAGACCCGTATTAATGTATCCATTATCTAATGAAGCCAGAGAATATATCAAAAGGTTTCTAGAAAAAGACCCATATGCTAAACAGCATGGAGGTAAACTATATAAAAGCAGGTATGGTAGAGTCGAGCAATTAAAAGAACCCATAATATTAAAAGATTTGACGAAAACGTTCAGAAGTGAACTAGATGTAAATAGGCTTCCGCCAGGCCTTAGAGAAGTATTGATAGCTTTTGGTGTTGAAAGGAGAATTGTAGAAAAATATGTCTTGAGGAATGTGAATATCGAGATTAAGCCTGGTGAAATAGTCGTTGTAGTTGGTGTAAGTGGTGCTGGAAAAACAACTCTTCTAAGAATGATCATTGGTGCGGCAGATCCTAAGCGTTTAGAGGATCCTAATTACAGGCCTTCGGGAGGGAAGGTTATTATCCCACGAAATACTAAGATAGCATATCTCTTGCCAGGTGAAAACGAGCCTTCTTTTGGTGCTGAAACATTGCTTGAGCACTTAACCGCGAAAACAGGTGATCCTACAATGAGTGTTGAAATACTAAACATGGTTGGTTTGAGTGATGCAGTATTCTATAGAGCTAGATTTAATGAATTATCTACAGGTCAGAAAGAAAGAGCTAAGCTTGCTAGCCTTCTGGCGGAAAAACCTAATTTACTCATTATTGACGAGTTTACAGCACACTTAGATAGTATAACAGCACAAAGAGTTGCTAGGAAAATAGGTACATTAGCTAGGAGAGCAGGAATAACATTAATTATTGCAACCAATAGGCCTGAAGTTATAGAAGTACTTAATCCTGATAAGATAATATACGTTGGATATGGGACAGCTTATATGATAACAAGAAGGTGAAACTATGGAGAACAAAAATGAATACATTGCAATAGACCCTAGCGAATACTATGTTTTCCATCCTAGGCCAGCGTATCTAATAGTGACTAAGATCGATGAAAATAGATATAACGTAATGGCAGTGTCCTGGGCTATGCCAATTAGTAGCGAGCCACCGTTACTAGCCATAGCTATAGGTAAAGAATCTTATACCCACGAGATACTAAGTAGGAATGGAGAGTTAACTGTTAATATTGTTGGTGAAGAACACGCTAATTTAGTTTATAAAGCAGGGACGCTAAGCGGGAAAAAATTAGATAAATGGAAAGTTTTAGGACTTGTACCCGTCCCATCAGAAAAAGTTTCTGTTCCAGGAATAAAAGGGGCGTATGGCATCGTAGAATGTAAAGTCCGGTCAAAGATTGATGCTGGCGAGTGTAGTTTATTCATATGCGATATACTTGCAATAAAGGTGTTAGCCAATACTTACACAAAGTATGGCTGGAATTTAAGAAAAGCCAAGATATTGCTACATCAAAGTGGACGAGCCTTCGTATTACCGGGTAAAATAATTTTTGCAGAAAGATAATGCTAACCATTATTTTTTAACAACACTATATGGACAGCACATGATATACAAGGATCATAACTTCTTACTATGGTTTCTGATAGATCCTTAATAATGTTGACAATATTTTTCATTTCAGTTTTCCGAACACTTGAAAGAAGATGATTTATTGAATACTTTATACATCTCTCCATATCTGCAATATTTTGAGTTGTTGGCGTCACTATGTCAATCAAATCTATTGTTCCCTCTCTGTTTAATTTTACGTGATAGTATAGAAGGCCTCGTGGAGCCTCTATGGCTGCATAGCCTTCTCCATCCCTTGGTTTTATTCTATTGTACTCTGAAACGAGCTTCACTTTATCAATAAGTTCATAGACCTTTAGGACACTATCATATATCTCAATTAATTGAGCCATTGGAATTAAGAATGGATTCGTACTTGGTATCTCTATTTCTATTTGTGTAAGCAGTTCTCTAGCCTCCTTACATAGATTATTAATATTTATATTGATTCTAGATAAAGCACCGACCATAAAAGTCTCGTTACCGAGTAATAGTATCTTTTTACTTGTAGAGTAAGACACACTGCTTTCGATGAAATATTTCTTATATTCACGTGGACTTATAGCAAAGGCGTTATTTATCGATATATCACCATTAATAAAATATTTATAATAACTGTTTTTCAATGCTACAAAATTTGAGTCATAACTTGGCATATAGTATTTAGTATTGTTTACTAGTTTTGAAAAGTTATAAAGAATCTCGTTAATTGCAGATAGATTTTTAACCATTTCATTAGCGAGATCCTTTGCTTGACCATAAACTGAATTGTCTAAATGGACAATTCCTCCAGGAATAATATTTCTTGCATGGACTCTATCACCGAATATTACTTTAAGAATTTTACCTGCTATGCTCTTCAAGTATAGTAGATCTCTTATGGAATGTTCGAATTTAATTGATTTAATAATACTGTATTTTTCTCCATAATAATCTGGTAGCATAAACACAATTGCATGAAGTATGTGGCTCTCAATAGTGTTAAGCTTTAGTGCTAGTTCACGTAGGTAGGTGGTATTCTCACTAACCTCTATATCCATAGCATTCTCTACAGCCTTCGCGGCACATATTGTATGTGCATATCCGCAAACTCCACATATTCTCGAAGAAATTAATGGTACTTCATAGTATTTTCTATGGCAAAGTAGTATTTCAAAAAATCTAGGGCCTTCAACAGCTTTTGCTGTAACACTATTACACTTTCTCAATTGTTCATCCAATTCAATATAAAGACTAAGGTGTCCTTCAATACGAGGAATATTATGTATGTGTATGTTCATGGTTCTGAACCTCTTTTCTAGCTAAAGTTTTGCCTAAAGGAGTGTTCAGTAAGTAAATTTCAATAAGATCTCTTAGATCCTTTAGACTGATTCCATGCTCCTTAAATGTTGTAATGGTTTTTTCAATAGAATGCTCGTCGACAACTCCTCTACAGCCCCAGCAGGACATACCATAACGTATGCAAAGTGCGTTGCATCCCGAACGCGTGATAAATCCTAGACAAGGCTTGCCTTTTTTAAGCATACAAGGCAGTCCTAATGCTTTACATTCGTGACATACAGGGCTATCGGGTAAGCTAAAACTCTTTCCAATGATTATTGACGTTATGAACGTGTAGATCTCTTCTTCGATAGGAGGGCATCCAGGTATATAGTAATCTACTCTAATCACTCTGTCAACAGGCATGTATATGTTCTCTAATTTTATGTAAAGAGGTCTCCCATAAACACTATATACACTTTTTTCGATACTCACATGGTTTGCTATAGCAATTACTCCTAGAAAGTTTGCACAAGAACCTAGGGCTACAACAATCCTACTTTTTTCTCTGATTTCCCTCACTAAGCTAAGGTCATGTTCTGTGGCTATAGCTCCATCGATAAATGCTATATCACATTCTATTACATCATCGCTATCTATTAGATGGCCATGAATATCTATTATGTTAGCTAACTCACTATACTCCATTAGAGTGTTTATTAGCTTTAATGAACAGCCCTCACATCCTGTTAAACTATATATGCAAACCCTGATTTTCTTCACTGGATTTCCCTCTCAGGTATTTGGTCGCATCGGAAAACAGGGCCATCTTTACATACAAAAAGGCCGTTTGAAAGCATGCATCTTCCACATTTGCCTATCCCACACTTCATGTGCCTTTCTAAAGACACGTAAATAGATGAGGGACTGATTCCTCTCTTAACGAGTTTATAATATGCTACCTTCATCATGATAGGGGGTCCGCAAAGAACATATTTTGTATTATTCTTGAAAACATCGATCTTGTCTAGTAGGTCTGTTACAAATCCTACATAACCAGACCATTCTTCTCCATTAGTTTTGTCTACAGATAACAGGATCTTAATATTCCTACTCCATATTCCTAAGTCTTTTCTCCTAAGAATATCTCTTGGAGTACGAGAACCATATAGTAGATAAACTTCGCCGTAAAGTTCTCTATTTTCATATATATGCCATAAGAGTGATGAAACCCCTATTAGGCCTGTGCCTCCTGCAATAGTGATAATATTGTTTCCTACTAATTCATTTATTGGAAACCCATTCCCGTAAGGGCCTCTAATCCCAATAATGCTCTTCTCTGAAAGTTTATGAAGGGCTTTAGTTACATTACCGACACGTCTGACAGTTATCTCTATACGTGTTTTCAGGCTTGGCGAAGAAGCTATTGCGAAAGGTGCTTCACCTATCCCGGGAACTAGTACTAATATGAATTGTCCCGGAGTAAAGTCTATAGTCCAATTTCTCGGCTTTAACACAAATGTTTTTACATCTATTGTCTCACTTAGTATATGCTCTATGATGGCTGTTTTGGGTATGAATGGGTTATCTTCAAGCTCGTACGACACGTTTGATCACTTCAACCATGTTTATATTTGCTGGGCATTGAGAAGAACATCTACCACATCCTGTACAGAAGTATAATCCGTATCTTTTTCGTGCAAAAACGAATTTGTGATAGTATCTAAACTTGAATCTTTCATCAATGCTTTTTCTGACTACTCTTCCTCCAGCAACTATGGTAAAGCTTCTAAGTATACAAGAAGTCCATACTCTTAGTCTAGATCCGCTTCTAAGGTCTTGATTTATATGGTCAACTATATCAAAACATATACATGTAGGACATATTGATGTGCATCCTCCGCATAAGAGACATTTTTCACTACATTTACTCCATTTAGCGCTTTCGTACAATTTCTCCAACTGCTCTATAATCTTTTGGAACTCAGAACTAGTAGTACTATTGATGTTAAGTATTGGTTTATGGCTAGGTACTATGTCTAATCTGCTCGCTATTGAATAGCCTTTTTTGCTAGCAACATTTATGTAGTAAGCGTTGTCTCTCTCTACAATCCACAGATCATAACATTCTGGATAAGGTATTCTACTCTTGGTTAATTCACAAAAACAATACTCATCTGATCTAGTGCAGTCATACACTATAATCAACGTATTTTCACGCATAAGCTTGTAATAAGGATCTGCGGGTTTATCTAAGAGTAGCTTGTCTAGTACACATATGGAATTTGAATCACATGGTTTTATACCAATAAAGGCTATTTTCACAGGCTTTAGGGGAGGTGATGTTGCTTCTAAAATATTGTCTTGCAGACTCCATGTTATTAGAGGTTTTTTATTCGGATAGAGAAAATGCTTTGGACTATTAAGTGTTCTGACATAGTCTAATACAATTTGACTGTGGTCTTGTACTTGTGAAAGTATATGGGAATTATTCTTCTTAATAGGTGCTATAATACTATATCCTAAGGATCTTACCGTGTTAAACAGGTCTCTAAGCAGATTATCTCCTTCGTATCGATACCATTCCTGTCTCGGCACTATTGTTCCACCTAAATGCTATGGGGTAATCGTGGGGTTTAATCTCTATACGTTCTTAGTAAATATAACTAAACAATATACATATATATTTTACGTACTCATCTATACATCATCGGTTTAAGAATTATGAAGACTTATATACTGGGACATAGTCGGTAAATGCTTTCATGGATGTCTATTTAAGAGTGGTTTAAGGCTATTATTAAGTAGAGGTAGTGTTGTATTGATAGAGAGTATAGACCCATATACGCTACTAATATATAGGCCTGATGCAATACGTGTCTGGCATCATCGTGAAATTAGGGAAAAACTTAGATGGTATTATCTTGTAATGAGAGATGAAATGCCAGCTAAGTATAGGATAGTTAAGAGAGTTCCGTCTCCAATAAATCCTTATGACGAGAGCATTAGTTTAGAGGAGTTGTGGCGCGTTCACGAATCTTTAGAGAGAGAATTTAAGAAGATATATAATGAGATTAAAGACAGCAAAATTACTCTCGAGGAATTAGAGCAGCCGGAGTATAGTTTTCTTGATGTAAAGATCGCTATTGCTAAGAGAATGTTGAAATCATGTACTATTTGTGAGCGTCGATGCGGTGTTAACAGGATTGCCGGTGAGAAGGGTTTCTGCCAGATGAATAAGGATGTAGTTGTCCATACATATTTTCTACACATGGGGGAAGAATCTGTTCTCGTTCCTTCGGGAACAATATTCTATGGAGGATGCAATTTTAGATGCGTATTTTGCCAAAACTGGGATATAAGTCAAGAAAACCCTAGACAAGGTATGAGAGCCACGCCCCAGATTCTTGCAAAAATACAAGAGGAATTAAGAAAGAGTGGTGCAAGAAATATAAATCATGTTGGTGGAGACCCTACTCCACACTTACCCTATATTCTCGAGAGCTTAAAGTATACAGACATAAATGTGCCACAGCTATGGAACAGCAACATGTACCTAACTATTGAATCATTAAAGCTTCTAAAAGATGTTATAGATATATGGTTACCCGACTTCAAGTATGGTAATGATAAATGTGCTATACGATACTCGTTTGCCCCAAGATACTTTGAAATAGTTTCTAGGAATCTAAAGATAGTACATGATGAAGGAGACAACATGATAATCAGGCACCTTGTCCTGCCAAATAATTTGGAGTGCTGTACAAGACCCATTCTAGAATATATTGCAAAAAATCTGCCTAACGCACTAGTCAACATAATGGACCAGTATAGGCCAGAATATCATGTTGCCAGTATGCCCGGCAAATGGCCTGAAATAAGTAGGAGGCTAAAGCATAGTGAAATAGAAGCGGCTTTTAGAATAGCTAGGGAAGTTGGGTTAAACAAGTGTATTGAAGACTTATGTTTCAGGGGTGATTGATATCGTGGAGAGACCAGAGAATATTAGTGAATATTGGTTCCATAAATACTATAGAGTCTTAGTAATCGAACTTGATGGCTCCGAGAAAATAGTTAATGTAGATGTTTATAGAAAGGGTTGGATTTTTGATAATTATAAAGAGACGTGTTTAAGCAATGGTAAATACTGTCTCCTAAACTATGTCATAGAAGATGTGGAGCGCCTTAAAACACTCTTAGGAGAACTATGCACTAAAGTAAAAAAGATCGGGATAATGGGTGTTAAAGTTGGGGAAAAAGTCGAGACTATAAACGTGAAATATTTTGTCATAGGAGACTTACGTTATGATGAGATCAAGGAGTTGTTTTACAAGTCGTGGGAGTTGATTAAAAGTAATCTACCACAGGAATCTTCACTACCTTAGGTTTATCTAATCGATTAATCATCGTATATGTAAGAGAGGTCAGAAACAGCTAACAACCCTTCCTCATACTTTAATAATACTAGTTTAGCACATAGTGGTGTATAAAATTGGCAAAACATGTCTTTAAACCCAAAATTGCTGAAACTAGATGGGATATAAGTGAAGAGATGAAATTATATGAGACATGGGAAAAAGAGGGTCTACATAAATTTGAATTCAAAGAAGATGATCCAAGAGAGATCATTACAATAGATACGCCACCACCATATGCCAGTGGGAAATGGCATGTAGGTGGGGCAGCACATTATGCACAAATAGATATGATTGCCAGATATTTTAGAATGAAAGGGTATAATGTTCTAATACCTTTCTATGCTGACCGAAACGGTCTCCCGGTAGAAGTTCAAGTAGAGAAGACATATAAGATAAATGCTTATGAGGTCACAAAAACTCCTGAAGGTAGAGAACACTTCTTAAAATTATGCCGCGAGTTCCTAGATAAGACTGAAAAAGAAATTGTCAAGATATGGAAAAGAATGGGCTGTAGTTTTGACTACTGGAAGAATGGCACCGACAGCCCCGAGTATCGTAGGATAACTCAGGCAACATTTATTGAATTATTTAAAAAAGGATTGATCTATGAGGCCGAAAGGCCTGTTAACTGGTGTCCACGATGTAGAACAACTCTTGCTGACGCCGAACTAGAATATATTGAAGAGAAAGCATACCTATACTACATAAAGTTCATGGTAAAGGAGACAGGCGAAGAAGTCATCGTAGCGACAACTAGGCCAGAATTATTAAAAGCTTGTAAGGCTCTCGCTTTCAATCCTAGTGACGAACGTTATACTAGACTAAAGGGACTACATGCAATAGTGCCGGTATATGGCCATGAAGTCCCTATTTTAACTCATCAAGAAGTAGACCCTAAGTTTGGCACAGGCCTTGTAATGGTATGTAGCTATGGTGATAAAACTGATGTGAAGATGTTTAGAGACCTCAAATTAGAGCCTAGGATAATAATTGGTAAAGATGGACGGATGCTAGATGATGCTGGGCCTATTGCTGGCTTAACTGTTAAAGAGGCTAGAGAAAAGATAGTGCAAATACTAGAGTCCCAGAACTTGATCGTGAAAAAAGAAGTTATAGAACATAGTGTCCCAGTGTGCTGGCGTTGTAAAACCCCGATACAAATAATCAATACAAGGGAATGGTTCTTAAAGCAATTAGAGCTTAAAGACGCTATAAAGAAGATAGCTCTTGAAATAGACTTTAAGCCTGAAATGCATCGTAAAAAACTTCTAGACTGGATTGAAAGCATTACAACTGATTGGCCTATAAGTAGAGACAGGTATTATGCTACTGAAGTACCTCTATGGCGTTGTAAAAAGTGTGGCGCCATACTATTACCTGAGCCTGGCAAATACTATAGGCCTTGGATCGATGAGCCTCCATGGAATAAATGCCCTAAGTGTGGAGCTGATAAGGAGTTTCTTGAAGGAGAGAAAAAAGTCTTTGACACATGGTTTGATAGCAGTATATCAGTACTCTATGTAACTGGTTTCTTAAGGAACCAAAAACTGTTTGAAAAAGCCTTTAAGAATACTCTACGTCCCCAAGGACAGGACATTATACGTACCTGGCTATACTATAGTCTCTTAAGAGTTTACCAGCTGACAGGAAAACCCGCGTTTAGATGGGTCAGAATTACTGGTATGGGCTTAGATGAGAAAGGAGAAGCCATGCACAAGAGTAAAGGCAACGTCATAGACCCTGAGCCATTTCTCGAAAAATATGGTGCTGACGCCTTTAGATTCTGGGCTGCAGGAGCTAGTAAGTTGGGATACGACTATAGGTTCTCAGAGCAAATGTTGAAGACTGGAAGACTCTTTGCAACAAAGTTATGGAATATAGCTAGATTTATATCAGCGTTTCCAAAGCCTAGTGAAGGATACAGTCTTAGACCTATAGATAAAGCCGCATTAGCTAAATTATCGGAAATGTTAAAGAGAATTGATAAGGCTTATGGAGAGCTTGATGTTTTTGAGCCTATAAACGAAATATACCAGTTTACTTGGAACTTCTTCGCAGATCATTATATAGAGCTAGTCAAGGCTAGAGCATATAATACTAGTAGGAAATATAATGAAGAAGAACAAAAAGCGGCGTGGTATACACTACATACGATTCTAGATTCAATATTGAGAGCGCTAGCTCCGATAATGCCGTTTATAACTGATGCTATTTATCGCAGACTCTATGGGAGGACAGTTCATAAAGAGAAGTTCCCTGAGCCTAAAGATGAGTGGCTTAAATGGGATAGCGAATTAGCTGAGCTAGCAATGAGAGCTAACTCGGTTATCTGGACATACAAGAAGAGACATAACATAAAGTTCAAGGATCCTCTTCCAGGAAGAGTATATATTCCAAAGAAGCTTGAGCCTATTCGCGAAGAATTAAGGGATCTTCATAACATAGAGGATATAGAAGTGTATGAGGAGAAACCTAGCGAGGGTATCGACATAGGAGAAGGCATAATATTAGTGTCGGGCAAATGAAGTTTATGTAATTTTCCTTATATATCTCTCAATGCTCCATAGAAGTCTTTTTATAAATATTTTAAAAGGGGGGTAGCCTAGTTTAGGCTTTACTCTATGTTTTCTGATACTATCAAATACTTCTTCGGGATCGAAATCCTTTAGCTCGATTATAGTGTATGCAGAGCCTATGTATTCAGGTATATGGGCATCACTATTTGCTAGCCCTGGTAGGTTAAGTGTTTTTGCAACCTCTAATGCTTTTTTGTTTGAACCATAGTTTGAAGAGGCGTTCCATACTTCTATCGCGTCCCAGCCATTAAATATAAACAAGTATTCACCTATACCAAGCCTCAATATGTCGAATGGGTGGGCTGGAACTACTAGACAATTTTCATCATGAGCTCTATCGATCAATTCAGGTAGCGTGTTCGGCAAATTAGTTTCTTCTAGACAATATACAAGAACGTCTCCATACTGTGTACGTACTTCATTGCCTATTATAACTATTATGTCTTCTCCTAAACTTTTC
>Ga0180301_10000140_pt1 | contig 52322 bp, 54 predicted proteins | sample GuaBasSediGuay16_FD_121797 | JGI IMG/M metagenome (GOLD analysis project Ga0180301, IMG submission 121797) | Subseafloor sediment microbial communities from Guaymas Basin, Gulf of California, Mexico - Guay16, Core 4569-2, 12-15 cm | ecosystem: Environmental > Aquatic > Marine > Hydrothermal... | reverse complement strand
CGCTCAACTTAAAGATGCGCATGCCAAAAAGCTAGGGGCGGCAGAAATAGAAAAAGAGATCAACGTCCTTAGAGAACAACTACAAAGCAAAGACCAGGAATTAGAGAAACTGCGCCAGGAGGTTGAAATATTAGAAAGTGAGCTTGGGAGAAAGGGCGATAGCCTTTTATCACTGGAAAAAGAAAACAAGGAGTTAACTGCGGAATTAAAAAACCTATTAGAGTTGCGCAAGTCAGAGCCTAAGCGTTCGGCTAAGGAAGAAGAGTCGGCTAGGCAGGAAATCAATAAACTGCAAACCGAAAACAAAAAAATAGAAATAGAGCTTAAAAAGAAGAATCAAACCATTCTTGATTTAGGAAAAGAAAATAAGAACCTATCTTCTAAAGTCGAAAAATTAGAGAATAAAATCGACGAGTTGAATGAAGAAATAGAAGCCCGGACAAACCTTATTGCTTCATACAAAAGCAAAATGAAAGCACCCTCCGCTGATACCGCAGGGGAAGAAAGCGAAGAAACGCGCAGGCGTCTGGAAGTAATCAGAAAACAAAAAAAGGAAAAAATCGGAGAAATTTTATTAGCAAATAATTATATTACGCAGGATATTTTGGATAAAGCTAGGAGATACCAAAAGGAATACGGAGGTAATCTCACCCAATTTTTACTTGCTTACGGCTATATAGACGAATATCAGCTCGCCCAGTGCCTGTGTACACAATTCGCCGTGCCCTACCTACCCTTAAGTTCTTACAAGATACCCGCAGAAGTGATAAAGCTGGTTCCGGTAGATATCGCGGAAAAATATTGGTTGATTCCTGTAGACAAAGTTGGCAACTTACTTACTATTGTTATGGCCGACCCCCTTGATAGCAAGGCAATTAAGGAGGTAGAAGAAATTACCGGTTGTACGGCTCAGCCTTTTTTAGGTATTTTATCGGAAATAATAGATGCCTTTGAGGCTTATTATAAAAAAATCCCAGCAAAAATCAAAGAAAAAGAATTGCTTCCCCAGAAAGCAAAAGCAGCCCCGTTTTTTGTAGATACCGAGACATACAAAGGCCCTGAGCGCAGAGAAGCAGTGAGATATAAAGCAGAAATCGATATTTCTTTTCCCTTAGAGGGAGATTACATACGCTCTAAGACAACAAGTGTCAGCCGCAGCGGCTTTTTATTTGAATCGGATAGGCCTTTAGTTATAGGTTCTCTTATTACCGTTCAGATGGAAATGCCAAAAGAATACAGTTCTTTGCCCATAGCAGTAGTAGCACAGGTAACCAGAATAGTCCGGCTCAAAGATGATAAGTACGGTGTGGGCGTTAAGATAATTAAGATATCTAAACAAGAACTCAATACAATTATCGATTTTGCTTCTACCAAAAAAAGGGAATAGGTTTTTGTATTCAGCTGAAAAAGAAGGCTCTTTAATTTGATTGACTTTAATTTTTATGAGTCTATAATTTTATCAAGACAGCAACGGAGAATAGGAATGTCTTACAATAACGCAGAGACTATCAAAGATTTATACTCAATAATTCAGTTTCTCTGGTAGATGAGTAGGGTTTTGTCAAACGGGCACTGCTCAAAAATTTATCAGCAAGGGGTATAGGCATAATCAAAGATTCGCCTTTAGAAGTAAAACAAGAGTTAGGGGTTATTATAAAAGTACCCTTTTTTAAATGATCAATTTGTAGAAAGGCTAGAGTTATTTGTGTTGGAAAATGGATAAATATTGATGGCAGGCGGGTTTGGATCTCGGATTAGACAATAAAATTTATTTTCAAACAAGGGATTAAAAATGCAAGAAAGAAGAAGATTCATCAGGCTTAATGTCGAAGAGTGCGTTATCCTTAAGCGCGAAGGAAGTTCTACCAAGGCAATAAAGGCGGATTTGGTCGATATCAGTTTTTCCGGGATAGGCGTATATATGTAAGAAAAAATAGAACATAATAGGCTAGTCAAGTTTGAATTAATTACTAGGTTGTGGGAAACGGCAATAGTCGGCGAAGGAAAGGTTGTGCATGTACAGCAGGCAAAAAGGTTCGATAAGCCTATTTTTAGGGTTGGTATTGAGTTTACCAATATCAATAAAGAAGCGATCCAGCATATTTTAAACCACATCCAGAGCGAAATTTGCGATAGATTTAAAAAAAGAAAAAGATTTTAATTTATTTTAATTGGAATTAAGAAGTAAACCCCCATCTTTATATCCCGAATTATAAATAACACTTTAGAATACTTTGTCTTACATTCCCGGGATTAGAGTTATGCATTCAGGGTTACCAGTCATTCTTCCATGAAAAATAAAAAAATTATTATTGCTCTGCTGTCTTTATTAATTGTTAGCGTAATTATTTTTTCGCAAAGCTTACAGAATAAATTTACGAATTGGGATGATCCGGAATACGTTACCCGGAATAGCGATTTAGAAGACGGTTCGGTAAAGGGCCTGTGGCGGATAGCCACCTCATTTTATAATGCTAATTATCACCCTATAACCATGCTCTCTTATTGGTTGCAATACCGTTTTTTTACTCTTAATCCCACAGGTTATCATGCAATTAGTATTATCCTGCATATTATAAATTGTCTTCTAGCCTTTTGGTTTATTCTTTTAATAAGCAATTCTCTTATTGCCGCCTGGGTTGCGGCTATATTATTTGCCATACATCCCGCTCATGTTGAATCGGTAGCATGGATTTCAGGGCAAAAAGGCCTTATTTATAGCTTGTTTTTTTTATTGGCGTTAATCTGCTATATTTATTACTTAAAAAATAATCGCAAAGTTTTCTATTATTCTGGTCTTATTTCATTTTTTTTCTCTCTTTTGTCGAAAGTCATGGCGATTACGTTGCCGGTTATACTATTTTTAATAGATTTTCACTTTAAGCGCCGGCCTAATAAGAAAATTTTTTTTGAAAAATTGCCATTTATACAACTTGCCTTAATTGGTGCAATAATTGGTTTTTTGGCTCAGCACGACGGAGGCGCAATTATTTCTTCTTCGCTTTTTACTTTTTGGCGCCGTATTAGCCTTGTCAGTTATGCGCTGTTATTTCAGCTAAAAAAAATTTTTTGGCCTTTCCATCTCTCCTCTCAATACCCTTTTCCTAAGGCTGCAGAGTTACAATCGCCTCTATTTAATCTTTCACCGCCGCTGGTTTTAATATTGGTCATTTTTTTAATAGTTTCGTTGCGTTATACGCGTAAAATATTTTTTGCAGGATTTTTTTTCTTGATTTGCCTATTGCCGGTAATAAAAATCATACCTTTTGGTAATTTTATAGCCGCAGACCGTTACTCCTATATGAGCGGGCTCGGATTATTTTACCTTGTAGGCGAATGTTGCCGTTGGGTTAACTTTCGCCTGCAAAGGCAAAGGCATTTTAGGCGATTCCTGTTTAATCTTAGCATAGGCATAGGAATAATTTTCCTGTCGGTTTTAAGCTGGCAGCGATGCAGCGTATGGAAAGACAGCTTTAGTTTATGGGGCGACGTCATACGCCAGTATCCTGAATACCCTATCGCTTATAATAATCGCGGTTGCGCCTATTTGGACGCAGGGGCGTACGAACAGGCAATCACAGATTTTAATCAGGCAATTATGATTACGCCTAAGTATATTACCGCATATTTAAACCGGGCGCGTGCCTTTGTTCTTAAGGGCGAATTTACAAAGGCGCGTGCAGAATATGAAAGGGTGCTTGGGATTGATCCGGATAACCTGCCAGCCCAAGTTAACCTCATGCGCATGCTCAGGTGAACTATTTATTTATCCAAACTCCTATATTGTATTACTTCAGAGATGTGTTGCGGATAGATGCTATTATTACCTGCCAAGTCAGCAATGGTGCGGGAAACCTTTAAAATTTTGTTATAAGCCCTTGCCGAAAATCCTAATTCTGTCATTGCCATCCCTAGCAGTCTTTGGGTCTCATTTTCCAAGAGACAATGTTTTTTATTAATTTAGTATTCATCTGGGCATTGTAAGGGATACCTTCGGATTTAACCTCTGCCTTTGGATAACTCGTGCTTTTTCCACCCGGGCTTTAATTATGTCGGATGATTCATTTTCTTCTCTCTGGCTTAACTCTTTATATTTTAAGGCAGGTAGTTCTATATGGATATCTATCCTGTCTAAAAGGGGGCCGGATATTTTATTCATATAATTTTGGATTTTACCCGGGCTGCATTTACAGGCTTTCCTGGAATCGGTATAATAACCGCACGGGCAACCCTGATGCACATAATAGCAACACTCCTTTTGTTTATGAGCTTGAATTAAGCTTGAATTAAGCCTGAATTTGAACGAATTCAACCCTGATTACCCTAAGAACTCCCAAAATCTAGGCGAGAAGCTCAGAAAAGCCCGTATGGATAAGGGCCTGTATATAAAAGAGATTGCAGAGATCATAGGCGTGACCCCTGAGGACGGTTATTAATTGTGAATTAAGAGGCTTGCAACCAGCCAAAAGGCATTTTTCTCGTGCGTTTAATTTTATTGAGGGATAATCGTTTTTACTCTTGACAGAAAATGAGAGATATGGCATACTTGGGTTAAAGTAAGTCAGTTTAAGTTAAAATAGGTTAATATACGGATATGGAGCAAAATAAGGTTTTTACCACGCAGGAGTTGGCGGAATATCTGAAGTTGAATGAAAAAACCATAATAAAGATGGCTCAGAGCGGCCATCTGCCTGGAGTAAAAATTGGCAACCAATGGCGATTTCATTTGAAAGCCATCGATAATTTTTTATTAAAGGATCTATCAGAAGCACCTGATGAGGAATTGGATTCGGTAATCAAAACCGAGGTTGATATCATTCCCTTATCGAGAATGACAAATCATAATCTGATTGAGTTAGATTCAAAAGCAAAAGATATAGACGCGGTTCTTGAGAAATTAGCGAAAATTGCCCATACAGAAGGCTTGACTCCTTCGCAAGAGAAACTTCTTAGTGAACTTAAAAAAAGAGAGAAATTTTTGAGTACAGCTATAGGTAATGGTATAGCTATTCCTCATCCTCGGCATCCTTCTCCAGATTTGTTTGTAGAATCTAAGATAGTTATTTTGCTTTCTAAAAATGGGATTGATTGCGATTCAGCTGATAAGAAGCCCGTTCATATTTTCTTTATGCCATGCACTTCTAATGAATATACTCATATTAGATTATTGGCAAAAATTGCTAAATTTTTTCACATGCCCGGCGTTATAAAAAAATTATTACAGGCAGAAACTAAGGACGAAATAACCCAAATATTATTGCTATTCGACAGAGAACATATGTATGCCGGCAATCAGATTTAGATAACCCAGAAGATTACGATGAACAAACACAAGACTTTGTTAGTAAATTTTGTATTATTAATCGTCATGCTTCCGGAATTCAGTTTGCATATGGTTACTCCTATATGTCAAGAGGCCGAAAGCAGAGAAGAGATTTGCGAAATCAAAGAAATCAAATCTAACAAAAAGGATTATCATCCTGTTGACTTTTTTCCAGACACAGATGTTCCTATTTTAACCCATTCAATACATCCCCTCAATTCTTTCGTTACTTTATTTGGACACAACCATTCTAGTACTTACTTATTCTTTTATTCCGACTTATTTAATCACTCTCCTCCCATCCTTTGATTCTGTAGAGAACTATAAATTTGACGGAAAGTCATTTTTAACGCGGGAGGATGCCATGTTATTGGTTATAATGCATAAAAATGAGAATTATCTTCAATCGATTATGCCACTTATACAGAAGGAAAAAATTCCAGACGTAACTATTATTAGGCGGAATGGAATCGGCTCTCTATTAGAGGGTGATTCGGCGGGCACCCTTGGATTTCGGAAAGGAGGTCTTTCAAAGGAATACGACAAGGCCCTTATAGCCCTTGTAGACGATGAGAAAAAAATAGAACGGATTATGAATCATCTTGAAGATGACACATCTTCCTCAAGATGGAGGAATTTTAACGAAAAGGCTTTTGTTTGCACACTACCTTATGTAAAAGTAAAACATTTGGAGAAGGGTTCATTTTACACACAGAAAAGAGAGGAGAATGTCAAAATGAAACTTTGCGAATATCTCAAAGAAGAAAACATTTTGCTTGATTTAAAAGGACGGACAAAAGAAGATGTAATTAAAGAACTGGCAGAGATTCTTAAAAAAGAAAAAGATATCGTTGATTTTGAAGGATTTGTTTCTGCGGTATTCACTCGAGAGAAGATGGTTTCAACAGGTATTGGATATGAAGTCGCTGTCCCACATGCCCGTACCGATACCGTGGAAGACGTTGTTATCGCTTTTGGGAGGTCTAAAGAAGGATTTGACTTTGATGCTATAGATAAAAGACCGGTTAAGCTTGTATTTTTAATCGGCACACCTGCAAAGAAAAAATTAAGTGCGTATCTGAAGCTTCTTGCTCACTTAAGCAGACTTTTGCAAAAAGAGGATTTCAGAAAAAGACTTCTGGCAGCTTCGAATCCCAAAGAAATCCTGGATGAATTTAGAAAAGTTGAATCATAGGAAGAGTTAGAAGATTATGGATATATTGGTATTTGTAGGCACTTCTATCATCGCAGGATTCCTCGGAGGCAAATTTAGCAACAAATTTAGGTTGCCGTCTGTTGTCGGATATCTTATTGCAGGCCTTCTACTGGGGCCTTCCTTTACCAATATTCTAAATATCGGCATCTTGGGGAAAATGGGAGTCTTTAATGATTTGGCTTTGGGATTGGTTGCTTTTGTCATTGGTTGTGAAATGCGTATTAGCACGCTCCGGAAAATGGGAAAAGGTATAATTACCATTATATTTTCAGAATCTTTTGGAGCATTTCTGCTTGTCGCGCTGGGTGTTTACCTATTAACCCATAAGATATATTTAGCGCTTATTTTCGGAGCTATGGCGCCTGCATCAGCGCCAGCGGGAACGGCCGTGGTTTTACAAGAATATAAGGCAAAAGGTCCTCTAACGAATTCACTTTATGCTGTTGTCGGACTCGATGACGGGTTAGCTATTATAATTTATGCATTTGCATCAGGTTTAGCGAAAGTTTTTATAACAGGCGATAATATGTCTCTAATTAATACTATTGGGAAACCAGTTATTGAAATAGGTGGAGCTATTCTTTTGGGTGGACTTATGGGACTTTTACTTGGATATTCTATACGCAAGGTTTATAATAAAAGCGAAATATTAGTCATAGCCTTGGGTTGCATAATACTTTGCACGGGTCTGTCTAAATGTTTTAATTTCTCGTTAATTTTGGCAAATTTGAGCTTAGGGATGATATTCGCTAACACATTCTTACTGGCGAATCGAAGAACATATCAGGCGACACAGTTAATCACCCTTCCCATTTATATTGTATTCTTTGTTATAGCCGGTGCGCATTTACAGATTGGTCTTCTTCCAGCAATTGGGCTATTGGGTCTAATCTATATCGTATGCAGGATATTAGGGCTTATGGGCGGTGCCTATTTCGGAGCCACTATATCCAAATCCGCCCCTGTTATTAGAAAATATTTAGGGCTCGGCATTCTTTCGCAGGCCGGTGTTGCAATAGGATTTGCTATACTGGCAACAAGAGAATTTGGTTCTCTCGGGGCTACGGGGAAAGATTTAGCTGTAGCTGTAATAAATACTATTGCGGCAACTACAATAATTTTTGAAATAATAGGGCCTATAGCGACGAAATTTGCTATCTCAAAGGCCGGAGAAATTGGTAAAGCCAAATAAAATATTGGAGGGATACAATGGAACTTATGGTGATTGTGCTTAATAAAGAAGAATACCTTGAGCCGATATTATCTATTTTAGCAGAATTAGAAATTTCCGATGCAATTATCCAAGATGGCGAGAGACTCGGAGACTATTTAGCGCATGAAGTGCCTATATTTGCCGGATTACGGCAGATGATTGGAGAGAAAAGAGCTGCCTGTAAGACCATATTAGCCTTAATTGACCAAAAGGATTTCTTGGCGCAATTTAATAAATTACTTACAGAGGAAAAGATTGATTTTACACAGGAAGGGGTCGGAAGCATTGCTATTGTTGCAGTAAACAAGGTCATTAAATCAAAAGAATAGAAAACAGTTATCTTTCATATGGTATGGAATTTAAAAAAGATATAGAACGGATTAAACAAAGAATAAACAAAAATCGTGAGAATATCCCTTCCGGCATATCTGCAGGGTTTTAACGTTAGTATTATATTATATAGAGATGGAAATAAGAAAGTGCGGAGGCGGACTTAAAAAAGATTTTACCGATAAGTTTTATATGATTGGTAAGCTTGCATATAAGGCAAAGCTAACAGACATCAATATTAAAGATCAACATATAAATGATGAAGACATTAAAAGATTAAGAAGAGAAATAGCGCAAAACATTTGCCTTAAACGCATAAGTGATAGAAGGGATTTCGATTTATAGAAAGTTTTTAATAGGTATACAATATGAAAAAATGTCCTTACTGTGCTGAAGAGATACAAAATGGCGCTATAAAATGTAAGCACTGTGGAGAATTCTTAAATAAAAGGCCAATTGAAAAATGGTATTTCAAAACCCATATCTTGATAATAGCATTTTTGTGTATCGGCACGTTTATGTTACCCTTAGTGTGATTCAATCCCCGTTTTGATAAAAAACAAAAAGCCATTATAAGTTCTGTCGTTATTATCCTGAGCTATCTATTAGGTGTGATCTTTGTTAATTCTTTGAAGAGTGTATTTAGCTATTATCAGCAGCTATTTCAGTTATTTTAATAAGGTAATTAAAAATAGCCGATTAACATATTAAATAGATTTGGCAAGAGACCGCATTTTTAAAATGCGGACTTTCTTTTTAGAAAGGAAGAGTCTAATGAGTTTTAGAGATGATTCTAAAGGCAGATTATTTTATACTCTTGAAATCGAAGTTAATCGCTTTGAGTTTAATCCTCGATATCCGAAGCATCATAAGATTGGCGAGAGAATCAGAAAAGACGTATGGATTTAGGTATTACGATGAAAAAGCTTGCCAGGCGAGTAGGGGTTACTGAAACCACAGTATATAATTGGGAGGCAAGAAATATAAAACCCCTATAGAAGAACCCAAGAAAAACTCAAAGCCATTCTTGGTTTAAAGGAAGAAATCTCTATCTAAAGAGCGGTACTGAATCGCCTCTGACAAATGCTCTGTTGAGATATTTTCAGAATCGCCTAAATCAGCGATAGTCCTTGAGGTTTTCAGTATTTTGTCGTATGCCCTGGCGCTAAAATTAAGTTCTGTCATCGCCATCTTCAAAAGCTCATTTTCCTCTTTGCCTAATTCGCAGAATTTGCGTACCTGCTTATGAGACATTTGAGCATTGCATAAAATTCCTTCATTTTTTAACCTTTTTCTTTGAATCTCACGCGCCTTATTTACCCTTTCTTTTATTTGAGCAGAGCTTTCAGTAGGCACTCTGGATGTTAGTTCTTGATAACGCACAGCAGGTACTTCAAGATGTATGTCTATTCTATCCAATAAAGGACCGGATATTTTAGCGCGATATTTGTAAATTTCATTTGGCGTGCACCTGCAGGAAGATTTAAGGTCGTTAAAATGGCCACACTTGCAGGGGTTCATAGCTGCTGCTAACATAAAAGAGGCAGGAAATACAAATGATTTTTTGATACGGCAAACGCGTATTAATCCTTCCTCAAGGGGTTGCCTTAAAGCTTCTAAAGAACTGCGCTGGAATTCCGGCAATTCATCTAAGAATAGAACACCCTGGTGTGCCAGGCTTATTTCTCCTGGCTGAGGGATTGACCCGTCGCCTACTAACGCTACATCAGATGCACTATGGTGCGGGCTTCTAAAAGGCCGGGTGGCCATTATGCCTTCATTTTTGGGCAGCGTCCCCGCAATAGAATGTATTTTAGTTAATTCTAACGCTTCATTTAATGTTAAATCAGGCATAATTGTAGGGATCCTTTTGGCGAGCATAGTCTTGCCGCTTCCGGGTGGGCCGATCATCAAGATGTTGTGGCCTCCAGCCACGGCAACCTCAATTGCCCTTTTGGCTAAAAATTGAGCCTTAACTTCAGAGAAATCTATTCTATACCGCGAATTCTGCTCAAACAAATTTTTAAAATTTAATTTTAATGGCATAGCCATACTTCGATTATTGAGAAACTCTACTGTTTCCCTTAATGTTTTTAGCGGCCAAACTTTGACCCCTGGCACTAACCCTGCCTCTTTAGCATTTTGCAGGGGGACAATAAGGTTTTCCTTTTTTAATGATAAAGGAGTTTCGTGAATATGTAGGGATTTTGCGATTTCCATGCTGATAGGTAATATCCCTCTTATTGGTTGCAGTGAGCCATCTAGAGATAATTGACCAAAAATATAATAAATATTTAAGTTTTCACTGTTTAGTTGTCCGCTCCCCGCCAATATACCCAGGGCAATGGGTAGGTCGTAACAGGCTCCCTCTTTTTTCAAGTCCGAAGGGGCGAGGTTTATGGTAATTCTTCCTTCCGGCCATTTAAAACCTGAATTTTTTACTGCTGATTTAACCCGCTGCTTACTTTCTTTTATAGTGGTATCAGCAAGTCCCACTAATGATAATGTGGGTAGGCCGTTTGAAACATCTACTTCTATTTCAATAGGATACGCCTCTATTCCGCATAAACCGAAACTGAGTACTTTGGCTAACATCACGCACCTCCTTAAATGAGCAGATAATTTACGTTGTGCTGGGCACTACGTAAGTTACAGCGTACGGCATTTAGCTGTTTATCGGCGTTTTGGAATTACTCCCGAGCCGCTCTATTTTATTTATAAATGGCGAAGGAGATCCCTCGCTTCTTTCTATCAATAGATTGAAGCCCGGGATAAGTTCGGGCGCGCAATTTACGATTGCTAACGTTTCGTACGTAATTTGCGCCCTTACTTATAATAGACGTAAAATCAGCTAAAATCTAACAGGAATTTTTAACTAAAGCATATATTCTTTATTTTCAGAAAGGGTTACCTTTTTGCTTGACAAGGCAGTATTCTATGTTATACTTTCTTTGATAGATTTAATAAGACAAAGACGTCTGCTAATTTCATATTGGCGGCCGTCTTTTTTTATGGTATATTGCCTATAAAACATCCAATGTTTGCTTAAATAATAAACAGAGGGAGGGGAAATGAATAAGCAGCTTGAAGATTTTATGTTGCAGGTAAAAGAAAGAAATCCGGGTGAACCTGAGTTTCATCAGGCTGTACGTGAAGTAGTAGAGTCGGTTATGCCGTTTATCCAGAAAAACCCGAGATATCAGGAGGCTAAAATTTTGGAAAGAATGGTTGAGCCGGAGCGAGTGATCATGTTTCGTGTTCCTTGGCTGGATGATAAAGGAGAAGTCCGGGTAAATCGCGGCTTTCGTATTGAAATGAATAGCGCTATCGGTCCTTACAAAGGAGGGTTGCGTTTTCATCCCAGTGTAAATTTAGGGATTTTGAAGTTTCTGGCCTTTGAGCAGGTCTTTAAAAATAGCTTAACCACTTTACCTCTGGGGGGTGGAAAAGGCGGTTCTGATTTTGACCCTAAAGGAAAGTCTGATAATGAAGTGATGAGGTTCTGTCAGAGTTTTATGACTGAGCTAGAGAGGCATATCGGGCCTAATACTGATGTACCAGCCGGTGATATAGGGGTGGGGGCTCGCGAAATCGGATATATGTTCGGCCAATATAAGAGGCTGCGTAATGAATTTACCGGTGTGTTGACTGGCAAAGGCTTGAATTGGGGCGGAAGCTTAATACGTCCCGAAGCCACCGGATACGGCTGTGTTTATTTTGTCCAGGAGATGTTAAAAACTAAAGGCGATTCAATCAAGGGTAAGACTTGCGTTGTATCTGGCTCAGGTAATGTTGCCCAATACACCGCAGAAAAGCTTCTACAGCTGGGAGCAAAAGTAGTCACTTTGTCTGACTCCAACGGGTTCATTCATGACCAGGACGGGCTTGATACTAAAGAACTTAAATGCGTTATGGAGTTAAAAAATATAAAACGCGGCAGGATTAAAGAGTGTGTAAAAGATTTTAAATGCAAGTATTACGAGAACAAGAAGCCCTGGGGTATCAAATGCGATATCGCTTTTCCCAGCGCAACCCAAAATGAAATAGACGAAGAAGATGCAAAGAATCTGGTTAAAAACGGCTGTATTGCAGTGGGGGAGGGTGCAAATATGCCCACTACTGCCGAAGGGGTAAGGGTTTTTCAAAAAGCCAAGATTTTATATGCGCCGGGCAAGGCGGCTAATGCCGGGGGTGTAGCTACGTCTGGCCTAGAAATGACTCAGAACAGCATGAGGCTAAGCTGGTCGCGGGAAGAAGTAGACAATAAGCTTCGCGAAATCATGGTTGCGATTCACCGGCAGTGCGTTGAATACGGCAAAGAGGGCAACTATGTAAACTACGTAAAAGGAGCCAATATTGCCGGATTTATCAAAGTAGCAGATGCTATGCTCGAACAGGGTTTGATTTAGTATTTAATAAAATTATAACTAAATCTGTATAAAACTGGCGTCCTTTTTAAAAAGACGCCTGTTTTATTTTATAATTTTTCAAAAGTTTAGCTGCCTAATTTCGTTTTTTCCATTAATTGGGTTGAAAGCGAATTTAATTTACAAATCACCTGCTATATACTATAATAACTTCCATAAAATTTTAATTTCACGATGAATAAAAAGAGCGGATTTGATAATGAAAAATACCTAAAAGAGCAGACCGCTGCAATTCTGGACAGGGTTAAAAAATTCGGCAACAAGCTTTATCTAGAATTCGGGGGAAAGCTTTGTTTCGATTTCCACGCCGCAAGAGTCCTTCCCGGATACGATCCCAACGTTAAAATAAGGCTGCTACAGCTGTTAAAAGACAAGATCGATATTGTATTGTGTATTTATTCCGGGGATATCGAGAAAGGAAGGGTGAGGGGCGATTTTGGGATTACCTATGACGCTGCGACCCTTAAGTTAATCGATGATTTAAGGAAGTGGGGCCTGGATATATTAGCAGTAGTGATTACGCGTTTCGCAGGTCAATCCTCGGCAATAATTTTTAAAAATAAATTAGAGCGCCGCGGAGTAAAGGTGCATTTGCATTATCCGATAGAAGGATACCCCGCTAATGTAGATTTGATTGTCAGCGAAAAAGGCTTTGGTAAAAACGAATATATAGAAACTAAGAAGCCTATAGTTATAGTTACCGGCCCCGGCCCCGGAAGTGGAAAACTGGCTACCTGCTTTTCGCAACTTTACCACGAGCATAAAAAGGGAATAAACGCAGGTTATGCCAAATTTGAAACTTTTCCCATCTGGAATATACCTTTGAAACATCCGGTAAACGTAGCTTACGAAGCCGCCACCGCTGATATCCAGGATTTTAATCTGGTGGACCCGTTTCACCTTAATAAGTATAGTAAAACAGCAATAAATTATAACCGAGATGTAGAAAGCTTTCCGATATTAAAATTAATTTTAAGCAGGATTTTTAACAAACAAACCAATAATTTACCAACTTATAATTCACCTACAGATATGGGGGTCAACCGCGCCGGGTTCGGTATTATAGACGATAAAATGGTGCAGGAAGCGGCGAAACAGGAATTAATCAGGAGGTATTTCAGATATAACGCCGAATACGTCTCGGGAATAGAGAAAAAAGAGACTGTGGAGAGGGTAGCACTTTTAATGGGGGAATTAGGCGTTAAGGTTACAGACAGAGTAGTAGTAGGTCCGGCTAGAAAGGCTGCTGAAGAGGCAGAGGCAAAAGGAAAGGGAAATATGGGAATATATTGCGGCGCGGCTATCCAGTTAGGAAGCGGGCAGATTATCGCCGGAAAGAATTCAAAATTAATGCATGCTGCTTCCAGCCTTGTCCTAAATGCTATAAAGGTACTGGCTAATATTCCGGACGGCATTCTTTTGCTTTCGCCTCACGTAATAAACCAGATAGCTAGGCTCAAAGAGGGTATTTTAAACGCCGAATCAGAAAGCCTGGATTTAGAAGAGGCGTTAATAGCGCTTTCCATAAGCGCAACCACCAACCATACTGCAGAACTGGCAATGAATAAACTTGTGGAACTCAACGGTTGCGAAGTCCATATAACCCACATCCCCACCCCAGGAGACGAAGTTGGACTCAAAAGATTAGGCGTAAATTTAACCAGCGACGGAAAATTTTCTTCTCCAAACCTTTTCGTAACTTAAATAATCATATGCCAATAAAATTAAAATTTTTAGGCGGCGTAAGGACAGTCACCGGCTCCAGCCACCTGGTCTCAACCGACAAATCACAGGTGCTCCTTGACGCCGGCCTGTTTTATGGACGGCGCGATGAATTCTACCGAGTAAACACTACTTTAAACTATAACCCGCATAAAATAAGTGCCCTTGTCCTCTCGCATGCCCATATTGACCACTGCGGCAATATTCCTTCGCTGATAAAAAAGGGCTTGCGTTGTAAAATTTATACCACCCCTGCTACCAAAGATATAGCCAGGCTTATGTTAGAGGACTCAGGCAAGATCCAGGAAGAAGATATAAGGTATCTTAATAAGATTAATAGGAGAATGCAGCTGCCCTTAAGAAGGCCTCTTTACACAAAGAAAGAAGCCTCCCGCAGCACAAAAAGATTCCGCAGTATTTCCTACGGGCAGAGATTCTGTGTAGCCAGGGATATTTTTCTCACCCTCTATAATGCCGGTCACATATTAGGCTCGGCGATTATCGTATTGGAGATAAAGGATAAAACAGGCGCAAGGCGAATAGGTTATGCAGTTGATTTAGGGCGTAAAAACCCGCCTTTATTAGATAATCCTCATCCACCCTCAGGCTTGGATTATCTTATTTTAGAGAGCACTTACGGAGCGAGAATGCACACTCCGATAGAGGAAGCAAAGAATAAATTGAAAGATATGATTAATCGTACTATTCAGCGCAAAGGTAAAGTAATTATACCCTCTTTTACGCTGGAGCGTAGCCAGGAAGTAATCTATTTTTTGAATGAACTTTTAAAAGATAAAGCTATCCCCCCTATTCCCATATATGTTGATAGTCCTCTTGCAACTGATATCACCGAACTCTTTAAATTTCATTATAAATATCTGGATGAAGAAACCCGCAGTGCAATACAGTCTGGTAATGATCCTTTCGGTTTCCTGAACCTCAGGTTTATCCGCCAGCAGCAGGAATCCAAAGCCTTGAATAACGATAAGAGGCCGATGATTATTATTGCCGGATCAGGCATGTGCGAGTCTGGAAGAATTCTTCATCATCTCAAGAATAATATAGAAGATTCAAGGAATACGGTTTTGGTGGTGGGTTATATGGCGTGTGATACTTTGGGTAAAAAAATAGTGGATAAAGAGCCGGTTGTGCGCATATTCGGGGTAGAATACGAGCTTAATGCCGAGGTGGCTGTAATAAACTTTTTTTCCGGACATGCGGATAAGCAGGTGCTTCTTGAATTTGTTTCAGAATGCCTTCCTTTAAAACGGGTATTTCTCGTGCATGGAGACGAAGAACAAACACAGTCTTTATTTGACAACCTTTCGTTACAGGGAATTAATGTTTATATTCCGAATAAAAATGAGGAAGTTCTATTGGACTAAATAGAGGTATCTTTAAAAGATATGTCGGAAGACACTAAGCGCTACTCTTATAGGAAATATCTTTTGGCAATTTTAGAAACCGTTTACCTGCTTCTCATCCTTCTCGTATTTTTGGTTTCTGGTTTATCGAAAACACTCGCAGAACAGCTCTCGATGTTCTTAAAAAGAGAGTACTTTTTGCTTCCTGCCTATATTCTGGCAGTATCTTTGGGTTTTTATTTCTTGAACTTTCCTTTGAATTTTTATCATTCTTTTATTCTTGAACATAAATTCCGCCTATCCAATCAAAATTTCAAAAATTGGCTTTTTGAGCAATTGGAAGCAGCAATTATTTCTTATTTGATTGCGCTAATGCTGGTAAGCGCGTTTTATCAAATTCTAAAATATTACTCCAGCATTTGGTGGTTAATTGCCTCTTTATTCTGGATAATTTTAAGTTTAATATTGGGCAAGCTCCTGCCGACGGTTATCATACCTATATTTTTTAAATACCGCAAACTTCAAGATGAGAATTTAAGAAGCCGTCTATTGACTTTAGCCCAAAAAATGGGCATCAAGCTTTTGGATTGTTTTGAAATAGATTTTAGTAAAAAAACCGTAAAAGCCAATGCTGCTTATGTCGGAATGGGCAGTAGCAAGCGCGTAATTTTAGCAGATACTTTAAAGGATAAATATACAAACGATGAAATTGAGGTAATCGTTGCCCATGAGTTTGCCCACCATAAATTAAAACATCTCTTTAAACTTACTTTTATAGATTCTCAAGCAACGCTTATAATTTTTTATCTTATATTTAAAACCAGCCCGTTTGTTTTAAAATTATTTGATTTGTCTTCTCTTTCTGATATTGCCGCTTTGCCGGTTATTTTGATTTATTTTACACTTTTTGCGATAATTATACAGCCTTTTGAAAATTATATCAGTCGTTACCTGGAAAGAAGCGCAGATTATCTAGCTCTTAAAGTAACCGGGAAAAAAGAAGCTTTTATTTCCATGATGGATAAACTCGCCTTACAAAATCTGGCCGATAGAACTCCCCACCCGCTGATTAAGTTTTTTTTCTTTGACCATCCCCCGATAAGCGAGCGTATTAAATTCGCGAATTCTCTTATTGGTCAAAACAATTAACATTTATTGATTATATTACAGGTTGTTTATGATTTCAATCAGGTCGCATAAACTTAAAATAAGCAGGTAATTAGCTATTGACAATGCTGCCTCTAGTTGTAGAATGAAAACTAAATCGGACAAGAAGGGAGACGGCGTGCCGAATATAAATATTTATCCTATGCATGACAGCACTGTTTTGCGTATCAGCGCAGAAAGAAATTTAATCGATAGCAATGTGCTTTATCATAAAAAGGGAGGGGTGTGGAATTTAGGAGAAAAAGCAGCTTTTAATAGATTCGATCTTAAACGGTTACGATATCCCTAAAATATACTTACACGAGCTGTCTGAGACAATAAAATCCCCGATGGATAAAGAAGTTGCCTATTCTGTTATTGACGGCCAGCAAAGATTACAGAGCATTTGGTCTTTTATCGACTGCAAGTTTTCTCTAAATGAAAATTTTGTCTATTTTAAAAATCCGCAAGTTGCGGCAGGAGGCATGAATTATTTCAATTTAGAAAAGCACTATCCGGATTTAAAATCCGCTTTTGATGCGTATGTCTTGCCGATAATGTGCATAGAAACGGACGATATTTATCTGATTGACGAAATGTTTTTAAGATTATATGAAGCAGGTTCTTTAGAAAATGCCGCCAGAATTTATAATCTGGACAGCCCGGTAATCAAAATAATTCGGCAAGTCGCTTCACATCCTTTTTTTAAGAATTACGTCCTCTTTAGTGATAATAAAAATCAACATAAGGCGGTTGCGGCCAAGCTCCTTTTTTTGGAACATTGTATTTCAAAATTCAATAAGATAATTAATTTAAGCGAATCATATATAAACGGTTTTATAGATTCTTAGAATTACCGGACATAAGCGCAAATACTCACGGAAATAGGGCGGGGGTTATTCTTGATAATATGTGTCAAGTCTTTACCGAGCAGGATAGCCTTTTGTCAGAACCGGCAATGATTATAATATATTACCTGATATTCAGGTCGGCGATATCGCAGGGCAAATTAAGTTTTGTTACCCGCCAAAAGCTTTTGGCTTTTAAAAAATTAGTTAACGATAATTGGGAGCTTGCCCAGTCAGACATTAACAAGGCTGATTTTGACCTTACCGAATTCGAAAGGCTATCCCACCAGAGAACAAATGAAGCTTGTTCGATAAAGGAAAGATTAAGGATCCTGGAGCATTATTTAAAAATAGAAACTTCCTACTAAGGTTAAAACCATCCTAAAAAGCCCTATCTTAAACAATCCGCACCGTAAATTGAAATTCAATTTATAAATATGTATTAGGATATTTTTTTGATTTAATGGGTTATTTTTTGCTCAGAAAATCTATTATCAGGCTAGCGGCGCGGGCATTTGCCCCTTCATCGCCAAGTAAAGATTTTACCTCGGCTAGGTCACTCTGGATGCGTTTAATTTCAGAAGAATCTCCTAAAATCCTTATTGTTTCTTGAGCTATCTTTTTGGGTTTGGCTTTAGATTGGATAAATTCGGGGATAATTTTTTTCCGGGCTATTAAGTTTACCATACCGATAAAGGGGAGCTTTATCTGTGGGCGATAAAGGAGATAATTTAACCAGCCCATTTTATAGATTATGAGAAAAGGTTTTCCTGCTATGGCTGTTTCTATCGTGGCCGTACCGGAAGCTACCAGGCAGAATTTAGCGATATTGAGGCACTCATAAGTTTTATTATCGATAAATTTCACATCAATGCCCGAACCCAGAATATTTTTTTTGTATATATTTATGCCTACATTGGGTGACTTTGCGACTACAAATTGCACATCTTTGATTTTTCTTTGAATATGTTTGGCGGCTTTTAACATCACCGGCAGGATATATTTTACTTCCTGTGTGCGTGATCCAGGCAAAAGGGCGATAATTATTTTAGATTCAGAAAGATGCAATTTAGTCAAAAACTCTTTTTCATCCATCGAGATTCTTACCGTGTCCAGCAAGGGGTGCCCGACGCAGTTGGCGTTGACGCCGTGTTTTTTATAAAATTCTTCTTCAAAGCCAAAAAGAACTATCATTTCATTTACGTATTTTTTTATAGTCTTGATTCTCCCCGGGCGCGAGGCCCAGACTTGGGGGCTGATGTAGTATATAACAGGTATTGATTTTTTTATTTCTTTTGCCAACCTTAAATTAAAACCGGAAAAGTCGACCAAGATTATCGCATCTGGCTTTTCTTCTCTTATTTTTTTAAGTATTAGTTTTTTTAAATGGATAAACCTGGTCAGCTTTTTTAATGCATCAAAGAACCCCAGGACAGAGAGTTTCTGTATATGGTCGTAAAGTTTTACTCCCTGCTGCTGCATGTATATCCCGCCGATGCCGGAGAATTTTACTTCAGGCATTAAACTTTTTATTGCCTGAATAAGGTAGGAGGCATTAAGGTCTCCGGATGCCTCTCCGCAAATTATTAAAATATGCTTTTGCGCCATATCTGGTTTTTAATTTTTAAAGCAACCTTGAGTGCTTCTCTTGCTACTTCGCCAGAGACCACCGGCCTCTTGTTATTAATAATACAGTCCAGAAATGATTCCAGCTCTTTTTTTAAGGGCTCTTCCTTTTCAATCGGCAAATCATTCTTAGTAATCTCTGAGCCGTTTTTTTTGTATATTGAAGCCTGTGCCTGCCTATAGTCAAGAGAAATATAGGTATCTTTTTGAAAAATCCTTATTTTACGCAACCATTCATCGGAAACGCGGCTGGCGGTGAGGTTAGAAACACATCCGTTTTTAAAAGTTATGCGGGCATTGGCAATGTCTTCATATTCAGTCAACACGCTTACTCCTGCTGCCTCGATTTTTTTTATTTTCGAATTGATCAAGCCTAAAATAATATCTATATCGTGTATCATTAAGTCCAGTACCACGCCTATATCTAAGGAGCGGTTAGGGAAGGGGCTGAGCCTGTGGCACTCGATAAATTTTGGATTGGAAACTATTTTTTTTGTAGACGAAAACGCGGAATTAAATCTTTCTATATGGCCAACCTGAAGAACGCGGTTGCGCTTACGGGCGATTTTTATTAATGCTTCGGCTTCCCGGATATTTTTAGTGATCGGCTTTTCAACAAGGACGTGGATATTATGCTTTAAGAAATCATAGGCAATCGGGAAATGTAATTTTGTGGGGACTGTAATGCTTACCGCGTCGACCTTAGAGAAAATATTTTTATAATCGCTGTCGCCGAAGACGTTTAATTCTTTTAGGCCCTGCTCTAGCCGTGTTTCGTCTATATCGCAGACAGCGTGAAGCTGGCAATTTTCACTTTCCTGGTAGACTTTTGCGTGCAGGCTTCCCAGCCGCCCGAGCCCTACCACACCGACCCGCATTTTACTCATATAAGAATAATAGCAAACCGATAGACAAAAGTCAATTGCTATGATAAAATATTTTTCAAGTTGTCGAATAAACGAGGCTAAAAATGAAAGATTACCGAAATCTCTTTAAGTTTGCCCGGCCCTACTACGGCTTGCTTATACTCTCCGGCTTATTTATGGGCATTGTTACGCTTCTGGATATCTTCCGTTTAAGCGCAATCGTACCCATTATTGACCGGGTTTTTACCGATAAGCCCATAATATTTTCTTATGGCCAGGCGCCTGTAATAATTGAGAATATCATAAATAAGCTTAATAGTCTGCCCCCCCTTAAAGTATTGTCCCTTTTGCTCATCATTGTTCCCATCGCCTTAGCAATCAGGGCGCTTTTTGAATTTTTACATTCATATATCATGTCGGATGTAGGTCAGAAAGTAATCAGAGACGTAAGAAACCTGGTTTATAATAAACTGCAGATTTTATCCCTTGATTATTTTACCCGGAAGAGAAGCGGGGAGCTTGTCTCTCGGCTTACTAATGATGTCAAACTTATTGAAAACGCGGTTTCCTATGCGTTAACCGATCTGGTTTACCAGTCATTTCAGGTGATTTCTTTTGCCCTTCTGACCTTTTTGATTAACTGGCGGCTGGCGATAATTTCTATAGTAGTATTGCCTATGGTAGCCGTGCCTATGGTTATGGTCGGTAGGGCGCTGCGCAAATTAAGCAAAAGATCCCAGGAGAAGATGGCGGATATCAACACACTATTAGTAGAAACCTTTGGCGGCGTCAGGATAGTACGGGCTTTTTGCGCAGAAGATAAAGAAATCAGCAGGTTTGAAAAACAGAATCAGGGTTACTATAAGATTGCCATGAAGTCGATAAAAAGAATGCTTTTACTGGGCATTCTTACTGAGTTAATCGGAGTGGCAGTAGCACTTTTTATCATTTTTTATGGGGGCAGGCAGGTTATTTCTGGATTGTTTTCTTTCGGCACATTTGCCTTATTCATGGCGGCGCTACTTTCTTTAATCAAACCTTTTAAAAAATTAAGCCAGGTTAATGCTATCGTCCAGCAGGCGGTAGCCGCCAGTAACCGGGTTTATGAAATATTGGGCGCACCTATAAGTGTGCGGGAAAAAGAACAGGCGCAAGAACTGCCAGCTTTTAAAAATAATATTTGTTTTGAAAACGTATCTTTTAAATACGAAGACGAGGATGTGCTTAAGGATATCAATTTAGAAGTAGGCAGGGGGCAGATGTTGGCGATAGTTGGCCCCAGTGGAGTAGGCAAGTCAACCCTCTTAGATTTGATTCCGCGTTTTTATGATCCAAGAAAAGGAAGAGTGCTTATCGACGGTTTGGATATAAGAGAGGTAAGCTTAAAATCACTTCGCAAACAAATCGGAATAGTTACTCAGGAGACCATACTTTTTAATGATACTATAAAGGCAAATATTACTTACGGCAATCCCGATTCCCCGATGCCCCGGGTAAGCGAAGCGGCAAAACAAGCATATGCGCATGAATTTATCGCACGCCTGCCTTTAGGTTACGATACGGTTATCGGCGATAGAGGAATTAAACTTTCCGGCGGAGAGCGCCAGAGGCTGGCCATTGCCAGGGCGTTGCTTAAGAATGCTCCGATTTTAATTTTAGATGAGGCAACCTCGCAGCTTGATTCCGAATCAGAGCGCATTGTCCAGGAAGCCCTGAATAGGTTAATAAAGGGTCGTACGGTATTTGTGATTGCTCATCGGCTCTCTACAGTTCAGAATGCTGACCAGATTGTGGTTTTAGACAAAGGCAGAATTGTAGAAAAAGGTGCTCATCGCGATCTGATTAAGAAGGGCGGATTCTATAAGAGGCTTTATGAAATGCAAGAATTACGCAAATGAGGCATAGTTGTGTTTTTAAATTTTTAACTACGAGAGAATGAATAGTAAGAAAATACGCAAAAGTATCGGCCGTTTTTTTGGTTGGATAGGCTTAATTACCTGCTCTTCGGTAATTAGATTTCTTGATAGCAAACGCATCTATGCTTACGCCAGAAAAATTTCTACTTTAGGCTATATTATCGCCGCTAAACAGAGAAAGATTGCCCTGGAGAGTCTGAAGCTTGCTTTTGGCGTGAGTCTGACTGGCGAACAGATCGAACAAATTGCCAGAGAATGCTTTGACAATATGGCTAAGTCCGGGGTCGAGCTTTTATTTTTATTAGATAAACCCCAATTATTACGGCAGCGCGTGAAAATTGTCGGCAAAGAAAACCTGGAGGCAGCATTGTCCAAAGGCAAAGGGGTTATACTTGTCAGCGGACATTTCGGAAATTTTCCTTTAATGCTTGCCAGGATTGGATTAGAAGGCTATCAAGTATCGGGGATAATGCGGCATATGCGCGATAAGCGCGTAGAAAAGATGTTCTTAGAGAAACGCGAACATTTTAATATAAAAACAATTTATAGCCAGCCGCGCAAGCAATGCGTTGAGAAGACAATTAGGTATTTACGTAACAATGAGCTGGTTTTTATCCCAATGGATCAAAATTTCGGCACCGCAGGTGTCTTTGTAGATTTTTTCGGAAGAAAGGCGGCTACCGCTACCGGCCCTATTATCCTGGCTGAGCGGACAAAGGCAGCGATCCTGCCATGCTTTATTGTCAGACAAAGCGACGATGCGCACAAAATTATCTTTGAAACTGAATTTAATTTAGTGCAGAAAGATAACAATCAAGAAAAACTGGTTTTTAATATCCAGAAGATTACTGATATAATCGAGGCCTATATCCGCAAATACCCGGCGCAGTGGGGCTGGATTCATCGTCGCTGGAAGAGCAGGCCTAGCCAAGGACCTATTGTAGGAGGATGATAAAATGCAGGCGATTTTTAATAAGGAAATAGTTATAAATAAGCCAGCTTGCCGTCTAATCGGAATTTTTACCTTTGTTTTATTGACTGGTTTTGGGGCATTTGTGCGTATTCCTTTACCTTTTACGCCTGTGCCTTTAACCCTGCAGACTTTTTTTGTTTTACTCAGCGCAGCACTTTTAGGCCGGCGCGACGGCACAATCAGCCAATTAGGTTATATTTCTTTAGGTTTATGCGGCCTGCCTGTATTTTCAAGCGCCGGCAGCGGCATATTATACCTTTTAGGACCTACCGGAGGCTACTTATTTGGTTTTATTCTAGCCAGTATATTTGTGGGGACATTTATAGAAAAAATCACAAATAAATTCACTTACGTGCTGGCAGTATTTTTAATTGCTGATTTGATACTTTTGTGCTCTGGCGTTATCTGGCTTAAACTCACCCTAAGCTGCTCCTTATTCGGCGCCTTCCTTATAGGCTTTTTTCCTTTTATTTTTGGAGATTTATTAAAATCCATAATCGCCAGCGTTGTTTATATAAAATTACAGCCCAGGATAAGAGAGATTTTTTAAATTTCTCAACAATCAGCTGGACTTAACCGGAGATAAAAATGAAGATAAAAGAGATTATGATAAGGGATGTAATCAGCTTAAAGCCCGACGATAGAGGGCAAGAGGCCCTGGACCTTTTATTTAAAAGCAAAATAAGCGGTTTACCGGTAATTGATGAAGGCGGAAAACTTCTCGGTATGTTTACCGAGAAAAGCGTACTTTCTTATATTTTACCCAGTTACGTGGAAAAAGTAGGAAGGTTTATTTATCAGGATAATCCTAAGGCAATATCGCGCAAACTCACTGAGCTAAAGGTGGTCAAAGTAAGTCAGCTTATGCGCAGGGAAGTCATAACTACTTCCGAGGAAGCTTCTTTAACAGAAGCGGCAAGATTGATGCTGACGCAGAAAGTGCGTAGACTCTTGGTAGTTGATAAGGAGAAAAAAGTATTAGGAATCGTGGCCCGCTGCGACATATTGAAAGCGATACCCAAAGAAGCAGAAATGTCCTCCACTAGTTAGTTTAGATGATTAAAAAATTCATATTTATTATTTTTATTCCGATAGGCTTAGCTTTTTTAGTTCGGCGAATCGGCTTAAATTTTCAACAGGCTTTATCTATCTCGATATTTAGCGCCTCTGTCCTGGGAACTTTATTTTTTTGGAATTTGCGCTTAAGCTTTGCTTTTTTAGGCGCTTCTATTTTGTTGGCTACCGGTACAATTGATTTGGATAATCTGGTCAGAGCCTCCTCTTTAGAAGTCATCTTGTTTCTGGTAGGAATGATGGTGCTGATCGGGTTGCTCAAGGATGCGGGTTTCTTTGCCTGGATTGTCAGCCTGATCATTCGCATTAAAAATCTCACTGCTAAAAGATTTGTACTGGTTATTTCTTTAATTTCGGCTTTGTTGGCCTGTGCGGTTGATGAAGTCACTTCAATTATTTTTATAGTTGCAGCAGTATTAGAAATTTGCGATTATTTTGAAGTCGAACCCACCCCTTATATCATAATTTCAATTTTAGCTACAAATATCGGCTCTGCGGGCACGGTATTAGGTAACCCTATCGGTATTCTGATTGCTACTAAATCCGGTTTGACTTTTGAGGATTTTATTATCAAGGCTTTCCCCTTAGCCGTGCTTTCTCTTTTTAGCATGATTTTTATTGTTTTATTTTGGTACAGGCGTTCATTACAAAAATTAGACCAGAAAATGAAAGAATTCGGCGCAAATGAAATGCTGATCAAATTGGTATCTGTTCCTCCTGACAGACAGACAGAAATCGCCCTTTCAATTTTTATCTTAACCCTTTTGGGCTTAGCTTTTTCGCATCGTCTGGATGTGTTCTGGGGTTTAAAAGCTAACACAATCCTGTTGATCATTCCATTAGTCAGCGCAGCCTTGGTTATGATCTGGAAGCACGATAAAGCGCGTAAATTTATTGAGAAAGATGTGGAATGGTGGACATTGCTTTTTTTCCTTTTTCTTTTTGCCCAGGCAGCAACATTAAAGTATACGGGAGCAACTGATGTCCTGGCCAGAAAAATCGTCAATTTCACCGGTAACAATCCTTATTTTCTGACTTCCTTTATACTCTGGCTAAGCGCGATTGGCTCAAGCATGTTAGATAACGTTGTCTTGGTAGCTGCATTTATTCCTGTGATACACGGCTTCCAGATGCTCAACGGCTATTTAGAAGTTCTCTGGTGGGCGTTGCTTTTCGGCGGCTGTTTTGGGGGCAATATTACCTTAATCGGCTCTACCGCGAATATAGTAGCATTAGGAATTTTGGAAAAAGAAAGAAATATTAAATTGACTTTTCTGCGCTGGATGGGGATCGGTATTATTATAGGTTTGGTTACCACCTCTATTGCCTGGCTGGCATTGTTGTTTTTGCCTTATTACAGATAAATTATAATTTTTCCTGTGATTCTTCGCTTGACAAGTTAAATTGTTTATGGTAGATTTTGTTTAATTTCAAGGAGGGGGGAATGTTAAAACATAAATTATGGGTAGTCGCAGGCACGGTTATTTCTTTATTAATGATGCTTCCAGTCTTAAGTTTCAGCCAGAGTTTGGAATCAGGCATTGAGTCCGTAGAAGAAGATACGGGTATTGAAGCAGAGCCTGACTCGGATACCCTATGGTTATGGGGTGAGATACTCGCTGTTAATCCAGAAAAGAAAGAATTAAAGATTAAATATCTTGACTATGATAGTTACAATGAGAAGGAGACTCTCGTGATCATAAATGAGGACACAACTTATGAAAACGTTAATTCTTTTGATGAAATCAAGCCGCAAGACACTATTAGCCTCGATTATATAACTGATTCTTCCGGCGTGAATATAGCCAAGAATATAAGTGTAGAAAGACTAGGGGCTATTGGGGGCGAAGAAGAGCAGGAGTATATGCAAGAAGTTACCGAAACCAATCCGGAAGAAATAGCTAAAGATATAGAGTTAGAAACGCAAGTATCTGAGTAAGTTCGTTACTTAAAAGAACTGATTACTTAGGCAGGGTTTAAAGGCCCTGCCTTGTTATTTATTTAAAGATTTTATCCATGAAAAATAAGATCAAGAGGTTGCTACTGCTAATGTTAGCAGCCTATTTTGGCTTGACAGAGAGGTCGATTTTGTATATAGTAAAACCAGAGCTAATTCAGAAAGTTCCCTGTCAGAAAATATTTTAAAGTGCAGAAATTTTTATTATTTATATGCTGCGTTGTTTTGTTTATTACCTTAAACGGATGCGCACGTCTAGAGAAGTTTACCCGGCCTTTTAGTAAAGCCGATGAAGCCGCGGCAGCTTTAGCTTTACCTGTTTATTCAGGGCCTAAGGCAAGGGTGATTGTCGCAGATTTTGAAGTGAAGGTAGCCAAGGCAACCAATGATATCGGCTTAGGCTTGCGGGAAATATTTATTACCGCGCTTGTAAATAGCAACCGTTTTGAAATATTAGAGCCTCAGGCCCAGGTAGTATCTTTTCAAGAGAAACGAGCGGCTCCTGCTGAGAAGACTGGGATACAGATAAGCCCGAAAGAAGAGGAAAAGAAAGCAGATTTAATTATCGCTCTTACGGTCAACGAATTTGAGCCTCAAGTATCCGGAGGGAAAGGTGGCTTAGGTGGCGGGGGAGGAGTAGGCAGCGGTATTTTAGGAGGTTTATCAGGCAGTGCATCTAATAAGGCGTGTATGATTTTTGATGTACGCATAGTTAATTCTGCTACCTCACAAGTTTTGGCAGCCACGCAAGTAAAAGGAGAGGCTTCGGATATTACGATTGGAGAAATGCCGGATTTATTTGGAGAATACAGTTTAGCCGGTGGTTTGTCCGCTTATAGTGATAGCCCTATGGAAAAAGCAATACGTATATGTATTATTGAAGCAGTGCGTTATGTCTCGCAGGCAATATCACCTGAGTACTATAAATATTAACATGGGAAAAAGAAAACGTAGAGGAAAATTAAACTGGCGCTCAAAACGGGCGAATAAGGGCCGCAAGCCCTGCATGGGTTAAATCCTGCACAGCTTAACGAACCGGGCCTTTCTTATTAGCAGCCTTACGCCAGTTGTGTTAACCTTCAAAACAAAAGGAGGTAAGCATGGAAGAGAAAGAAATCGGCAAAGTTTCGCATTATTACGGCCACCTTAACGTAGGCATTATTGAGCTTTCCGATACTTTAAAAGTAGGCGATACAATACATATCAAAGGGCATTCCGAAGATTTTACCCAGACAGTGGAATCTATGCAGATTGAGCACGCAAATATCACCGAGGCCAAGGCCAAAGATGTAATCGGCATGAAGGTTGCCCAGAAAGTCCATCCTAACGACAAGGTCTTTAAGGTAGTTCCTTAAGCACAGGCATATTTTGCTTGATATTAATTTGCCTCTCCCTGAATTTTTCTCTCCTTGATTTCTCTCTTTGCATAAGATAAAATGATAAATAAAATAACCAAAATCTTTAATAATGAAAGCAGTCGCATTAATTTCTGGCGGATTAGATAGTATCTTATCGGCAATTTTAATCCGGTCTCAGGGCATAAAAGTAATTGGCTTGTATTTCAAAACCCCTTTTGCCAGCCAGCGGGAGAATTTAGAAAAAATTTTTTTAAAGCAAAAACTCGCATTGTTAAAAGCAGGCATAAAAATAAATTCCGTAGTATTAGGAAAGGAATATCTTAAGATAATCAGTAAACCCAGATATGGTTATGGGGCTAACTTAAATCCTTGTATCGACTGTAGAATTCTTATGTTAAATAAAGCCCGGCTGATGATGCATCGGTTGGGGGCAAAATTTATTATTACTGGAGAAGTTCTCGGGCAGCGGCCCATGTCTCAGCATAAGCAGGCATTAGAGCTTATCGAAAAAGAGGCAAGGCTCTCTGGATTAATCCTCCGGCCTTTATCGGCCAGGGCAATGCCTGAAAGCCTGCCAGAAAGAGAGGGATGGGTAAAGAGGAATAATTTGTTCGCCATCCAAGGCAGAAGCCGCAGGACTCAGATAGCTTTAGCAGAAAAATTTAATATTAAATATTTCTTTACCCCGGCGGGAGGATGTTTACTAACTGATCGCACCTTTACACAGAGGCTTAATGATCTCCTGCAGCACGGAGAATTCAATTTACATAATATCGCCTTGCTTAAGATAGGCCGGCATTTCAGGCTAGCTCCTAAAACAAAACTTATCGTAGGAAGAAATGAAGAGGAGAATAAAAAATTATTAAAACTAGCATTTGCTAATGATTATCTATTTACGCCCTATTTTAATATCTCGGGTCCCACTGCCCTGCTAAGAGGAAATCTCAAGGAGGAATTGATTGATTTGGCAAATAGCATAGTCTGCCGTTATTGCGACCGTAATGGAAAGAGCGCGATAAGAATAATTTATAAAAAGGTAAAAGAAAAGAAAAGAAAATCGCAAGAAACTTCACCCATAGAAGAAAATAAGATGTCTATCTTTAGGGTATGAATCCTGCCTTTCCTATTTATAAATTAGTAAATAAGTAAAAGTGAGATTTATCCCGTGCTGGAATAGACAGAAAGGAAGAGTGGGGTGAAAAGAGAGGCTTTGCTCTATCGTAAACTTCCGGATGATGCCGTTGAGTGTTATCTTTGCGGGCATCATTGCAAAATCCAGAATCAAAAATTCGGAATATGCGGCGTCCGGCAGAACTTAAAGGGGACATTATATACCCACGTTTATGGTGAGCTGATTGCTTTGAATGCCGACCCCATAGAGAAAAAACCACTTTATCATTTTCTGCCGGGAACTTTTAGTTTATCTTTAGCTACTATCGGCTGCAATTTTCGCTGTGGCTTTTGTCAGAATTGGCAGATTTCTCAGGTGCGCTTAGAAAAAGAAGGACATAACAAGAGCAGTTTTTTTTCGGCTGAGGATGTAACAAAAGCAGCAGTAAAGAATAACTGTAAAAGTATTTCTTATACTTATACCGAGCCGACTGTATTTTTTGAGTACGCCTTAGATACGGCAAGATTAGCTAAAGAAAAGGGGCTTTACAGTAATTTTGTTACCAACGGCTACATGAGCAAAGAGGCGTTGGAGATGATTGAGCCCTATTTAGATGCGGCAAACGTTGATCTTAAATTTTTTAAGGAAGATTCTTACCGTAAAATATGCAGCGCCTCTCTTGTGCCTGTCCTGGAATCGATAAGATTAATGCGTCAGTTAAATATCTGGTTAGAGGTTACCACTTTAGTTGTCCCCGGAGAGAATGATTACAAAGAGGAGCTTAGTAATATTGCCGGATTTATTTCTGGAATAGACAAGAATATCCCCTGGCATATCTCGCGCTTTCACCCGGACTATAAATTTACGGATTGCCGACTTACACCCGAAGCAACTTTAAAAAAGGCAGTAGAGATAGGAAAAGAGGCAGGACTAAATTATATATACGTAGGCAATGTCTTGGGTTGGGGTAATGATACCCATTGCCATAATTGCAATAAGTTATTAATCAAAAGAGAGGGATTCGTTATTTTAGAAAACAATATCAAAGAAAACAGATGCCCTTTTTGTAATACGGTTATTCCTGGGGTTTTTTCATAACGGGGGACGCAGGATGAAAGCGAAAAAAGCACTTTTAGTAGTAGATATGCAGAATGATTTTTGTCCGGGCGGGGCACTTGGTGTGCCGCAAGGTGATAAGATTATACCGAAAATAAACCGTTATATTAAATTTTTTTCTAAGCGTAAACTGCCGATTTTTGCCACCCGTGATTGGCATCCTCCCAGGACTAAGCATTTCAAAGATTTTGGCGGTGCCTGGCCGGTGCACTGTATCCGCAATACCAGGGGCGCTTTATTTCACCCCAAATTGAAGTTACCTAAAAACGCGATTCTTCTCTATAAAGGAATTGATGCAAAAAAAGACGGCTATTCTGCTTTTGAAGCCCAAGATTCCAGCGGAATGGCTTTCCCGAGAATATTGGGATTATTGGGTATCAAGGAATTGTTTATCTGCGGCCTGGCTACAGATTACTGCGTGAAATTTTCTGGTCTGGAAGCCATAAAGCAAGGATTTAAAGTAAAGATATTATTAGATGCTATACAGGGCGTAAATCTAAAGCCCGATGATTCTGAAAAAGCAATAAATGAATTGGTGCGTAAAGGAGCAAAAAAAATTACTTTAAAGAATATGAGGTGAAATATGCATTTAGACGAGATTAAAATTTCCCGTGCCATAATCGAAGGTTATAAGGATAAGCTGGTGGATTCTCTGGAAGTGGATGTGGCTATTGTTGGCGCAGGGCCTGCGGGTATGTGTTGCGGGTATTATCTGGCAAAGGAGAAGAAAAAAGTAGTTATTTTTGAAAGAAAGCTTTCAATTGGCGGCGGGATGTGGGGCGGCGGAATTATGTTTAATGAAATAGTAGTGCAGGATAAGGCCAGGAGGATTCTCGATGAATTTGGCATTAAAACAAGATTATATGAAAGAAATTATTATTTGGCTGATTCTATTGAATCTGTTTCCACTATTTGCTCTAAAGCAGTAAAAAGGGGATTAAAAATCTTTAATTTGCTAAGTGCTGAAGATGTGATGATCAGGAAAAGCCGTATTTGCGGTTTAGTTTTAAACTGGACAGCGGTAGAAATGGCCGGTTTACACGTAGACCCTATAACTATGAAGGCGCGCTTTGTAGTGGATGCTACTGGGCATGCCGCAGAAGTAGCCAGGATTGCCGAAAGAAAATCTGGGATTAGATTGAAGACTAAAAGCTCCAGGGTGATGGGTGAGAAGTCTATGTGGGCAGAGGTTGCCGAGGATACGATTGTAAAAAATTCAAAAGAGGTCTGCCCTGGTTTATATGTCTGCGGCATGAGCGCAAACGCCGCATTCGGCGCCCCGCGCATGGGGCCGATTTTCGGCGGGATGTTATTATCAGGCGAAAAAGTCGCCAAAGATTTACTGAAAAAACTTAAATAATATGGGTGCTAAGATTATTTCTCTATTCCTTTTTATAATTTCTTACCTCTTTTTTATAATTTTGCCTCGCAAAAGAACTCATGTCGCGGTTATCGCCGCTTTATTGTTGATTTTAACAAAAGCGGTCTCCTTTAAAGAGGCATTTTTAGCAATTAATTGGAATGTAATGGGTATTTTTGTCGGGACCCTCTTGGTAGCGGATATTTTCATGAAAAGCAAAGTTCCGGCTTTTCTGGCTGAAGTTATAGTAGATAGATCAAAAAGTACGGGTTGGGCGATATTATTTATCTGTATGCTAACCGGGTTAATCTCGGCTTTTGTAGAAAACGTAGCTACGGTTTTGATTGTTGCGCCGATCGCCCTTTCTTTGGCAAAAAAATTAAATATGAATCCGATGAAGATGTTGATTGCCATAGCCATATCCAGTAATTTACAGGGGGTTGCTACTTTAATCGGAGACCCTCCGAGTATGCTTTTGGGCGGTTTCGCCAAAATGAATTTTATGGACTTTTTCTTTTACAAAGGAAGGCCGAGCATATTCTGGGCTGTAGAATTAGGGGCGTTGGCATCATTTATAGTCCTTTATTTTGTATTTAAAAAACATAAAGAAAAACCCCAGATTATGCCCGTAGAAAAAGTAGTAACCTGGGCACCCACGGTTATTCTGGTTGGCCTGATTTTATGTTTGGCGGTTTCCTCTTTTATTGATGTTGGCTTTTCTTATATGGCGGGAATAATCTGTATGCTATTCGGCACATTTTCTTTATTCTGGGAAAAGATTTTTTTCAAAGATTCTCTGAGGAACACCTTGAAAACCTTGGACTGGGAAACCACCTTTTTCTTAATCGGCGTGTTTATCCTTGTGGGTAGTATTACTTTAACCGGCTGGATTGAGGCCTTTTCCGGTTTTCTCGGCAGCTTAATAGGAACTAATATATTTTTAGGTTATACGCTGCTGGTATTCGTGGCAATGCTATTTTCCGCTTTTGTGGATAATGTCCCGTTTTTAGTGGCAATGCTTCCGGTAGCGATTTCTATGTCCAATAACCTGGATATCAACCCTTCGCTATTTCTTTTTGGCTTATTAATCGGGGCAAGCTTAGGGGGAAATATTACCCCTATAGGCGCCTCGGCTAATATCGTTGCCTGCGGCCTGCTGAAAAAGGAAGGTTATCTGGTGCGGTTTAGGGATTTTATTAAAATCGGTCTTCCCTTTACTTTGGCAGCAGTAAGCGCAGCCTATGTTTTTGTCTGGTTTGTCTGGAGTAATTAAAAAACTATCCTGTTTTTTAAAACAATAGTCTGTTATAAATAGATAAACCTTATTTTTTAAGATTAAAACCTTATTCTAAAGAAGCGGTTATTAAAAATAAGCTATCTTTACTTGACAAAGAGAAATTTTTAGAATAGTATAATTATTGTGTATTAAAAATACATTCCAGCGAGTTTCTCAAATAAAATGAAAAATCCAAAAAAACCCACCCAGCACACTAAAGCTAAAACTTTACTTAAAGGTTATTTTGATGCCTTAATTAAAGAAAACAAGAGGCGCAAAAGAAAAACTAAACTTTCACTTAATTCCGGCAAACAGAAAGACATAATAAGATAATCATCAAATATAATATAGACAGCCGTGCTTAGGGGGGCATGGCTTTTTTATTTTTATGCAGGCAGATTTTTTATGGTATAATAAAAATGAATGTTTTTTAATTAAATTTAGAAAAGAGGAGGTATTCTTAAAATGCAGGAAGAATCTAGTAGCGATAAAAGGCATTTTGCAAGATTTCCGGTAAAACTTTCGGCGAGATTCTTAAATATGTATTCAAACCGCTGGCGGCTGGTTAAAACTCATGATGTTAGTTTAAGGGGCGTCGGTTTGTTCACCGATGAGCAGTTAGCGCCGGATACTTCTTTAGAAATCTGGTTGCCAATTCCGGATAAAGGCGAGACGCTTTATGCCTGGGGAAATGTAGCCTGGTCTAAAATGGTAGAGCCTGATAAATACCGCACAGGCGTAAATTTAGGCGGCACGGATCTATCCGAAGTAATCCAGGCATTAAAAGAATAATCTTTCTTTATGACCCATCCCTTTCCCTTATAAAAAAGGACGTTTCTCAATAGATTTAATCCTTGAGCCACAATAAGTTACAGCAGCATCGAAATAATACTATTTATATATTATCGCTTGTTTTTATTTCAATTCCATTTAAGATGTAACTCTTTATTTTATAAAGAGTTATGATAAGTAGAAACGTCCCCAAGATGGAAAAGAGGATTTGGAGTTTATTTTTATCGGTTTTAATTATTTCAATCCCGTTTGGCGCAAGATTAGTGTTTGCGCAGGATGGGGTGACCAGCGCAACCTGGCAGCAAAAGTTTACCAGGCTTAGAGAGAAGATGGTTGATGAACAGATCAAGGCACGCGGGATCAAAGATGATTCTGTTCTGGCGGCAATGCTGAAAGTAGAAAGGCATAAATTCGTACCCAGGAACCTACGCTATTTAGCTTACGAGGATAACCCTTTACCCATTGGATTCGGGCAGACCATATCTCAACCCTATATAGTGGCGTTGATGACCGAGGTTTTAGAGCTGAAAGGTAATGAGAGAGTTTTAGAAATAGGAACCGGTTCAGGTTATCAGGCAGCCATATTGGCAGAGTTGGTTAGGGAGGTTTACAGCATTGAAATCCTACCAGAACTTGCCTCTCGGGCAGAGGAGTTATTAGATGGTTTGGGCTATAAAAATATTAAAGTCAAGCGCGCAGACGGCTATTTGGGTTGGCCGGAATTTGCTCCATTTGAGCGGATAATCGTTACCTGTGCATCTGAAGAAGTTCCCGGACTTTTGATTGAACAATTAGCCGAAGGGGGCAGCATGGTTATTCCAGTGGGAGATAAATACCAGGAGCTGCGCTTGCTTAAGAAAATTAACGGCAGATTAGAGCAAAAAGACATTATTCCGGTCAGATTTGTACCGATGACAAGACAAGATTAGAAAAAATGCTTGACAAATGATACTAATATGGTATCATTTGTTTGCAGGTGATGAGCATGCAAGTTACTATTAAATATATGCTTCGGCCTGTAGCACATTGTAAGGAAGGTTGCAGTAGATTGTCCTGGGCACGATGCTAAACTGCCCCCTGAATAAAAAATTCGTTTAATACGGGAGAATAAATGAGCCTGATTAACAGAGATACTGATTATGCTATTCGCGCGCTTTGTTTTATGGCAAAAAACAAAAAAAAGTTTATCTCTGCAAAGGAATTAGTCAGGGATTTAAAAATACCGCGACCCTTTTTAAGAAAAATACTGCAGACTTTGAACAAAAGAAGAGTGCTTAGATCTTATAAGGGTAAAAGCGGAGGCTTCGTTTTAGTTCAGCCGCCGAAGAAAATATTTGTAATGGATTTAGTCAGGATTTTTCAGGGAGGAGTTAAATTAAGGGAATGCATTTTTAAAAAAAAGCCCTGTCCTAATATTAGGACTTGTCTCCTAAGCCGGAAGTTAAAAGAAATTGAAGGTAAAGTAATTTCGCAATTAGAGGTTATCAGTATTGCCTCTTTAGCAGGAGAAATTAAATGACTTATAAATGCCCGGGCCAAGATAAGAGGAACATTGAAATAGAGACTATTCCTTGTCAGGATTGCGGTTATCTTCTGGAGATTTTTTCTGATGAGGTACAAATTCATTGCCCCCGCTGTAAAAGCCTGGTTTGCCGAGATAGATTGCCTTCTTGCATAGATTGGTGTAGGGCGGCGCGGGAGTGTATTGACGAAGAGAAATTAAGGCGGCTAAAGAAGACTTTGCCAAATAAGCGAGATTGATAAAGGCCGCGGTTGCGTTAAAATGAAGGTCTGGGGAAGCTGGATAATATGCTAGAAATAAACAACCTTTCAGTCGAAGTCCAAGGTAAAACTATACTTAAAGAAATAAATTTAAGTATAGGCAAAAACGAAATAATGGTAGTTTTTGGCCCGAACGGAAGCGGTAAGACCACCCTGATTAAAACGATTATGGGTTTTTCAGGCTATAACGTAAGAAGCGGAGAGATAATTTTTAAGGGCGACAGAATCAACGACCTGGAAACCGAAGAAAGGGTTAAACAAGGTATCGGCATAATGTATCAGCATCCGCCAAAAATTAGAGGGGTTAGGCTCGCCCAGATAGCCGAGTTTCTTTCTAAAGACAAAGCAAAAAATAAAGAACTGGCAGAGAGGCTCTCCCTTACAGAACATTTAAACCGCGACGTAAATTTAGATTTTTCAGGCGGAGAAATTAAGCGTTCGGAATTATTCCAGGTACTTTTACAGGACCCTGATTTTTTACTTCTGGATGAGCCTGAGTCCGGGGTAGACCTAGAAAATATCTCTTTGATGGGTTCGGTGCTTAATGATTATCTTAAACAAAGAGAGAAATCCGCTTTAATCATCACCCATACCGGCTATATTATGGATTATGTAAAAGCAAAGAGGGGTTGCGTGATGATTGATGGGAGATTCTGGTGCGCAGGCGGACCAAAAGAGATGTTTGAGACGATTAAAGAAAAAGGTTACATAAAATGCACAGAATGCCATGACAAAAAGCGAATTGAATAAGACTTTGGATCCCGAGGACATAGATATAGTCAGTTCCTCGGGGATGGACCTTTCAGAGAAGACGCGCTCAGCGAGCTTCTTGCAAGCGGACCATCAAGTCAATTTTTATCGCAGCCTCCAAAAGGGCATAGATATTTTAGGTATAGAAGAGGCGCTTGATAAGTTTCCCGAAGCCGGGCAATACTACGGCAAGTCCTTTAAGGAATTAAATAGAGAGTATCCCGCCGATACAAAGGGCGGCTATTTTATCAGGGTCAAAAAAGATCAAAGTATCAAATTGCCCATCCAGGCCTGCCTTTTTCTTAAGTCGCAAGGATTAAAACAGAAAGTACACAACATTATTATTGTAGAAGAAGGTGCACGGGTTTATCTGATTACCGGCTGTTCTGCGGCAAAAGCAGCTAATGAAGGCTATCACCTTGGGATTTCAGAATTTTTCGTGCACAAGGGGGGATACCTCAATTTCACTATGGTGCATTCTTGGAAAGAGGATGTTACTGTCAGGCCGATCAGCATAGCTATGGTTAGCGAGGGTGCCACTTTTATTTCTAATTATATCTGCCTGCGTCCGGTAAAAAATATCACTATGTATCCGACTGCGGTTCTTAAAGAAGAAGGATCGCGGGCCAGTTTTAATTCACTTTTACTATCCCATCCCGGCTCGTTACAGGATATCGGCTCAAGAGTCATTTTAAGGGCCAAGGGCACCCAGGCAGAAATTATGGCTCGCGCAGTAAGTCTGGGAGGTAAAGTCGTAGCCCGCGGCCACCTGAAAGCAGAAAATAAAGATATCCGGGCGCATCTAGAATGCCGGGGTTTAATTCTTTCAGAGAAGGGCACAATTCACGCTATCCCTGAAATGGAATCGGACCTTCGCGATGTAGATATGTCGCACGAAGCGGCAATAGGAAAAATCAACAAAGAAGAGATTGAATATCTGTGTTCCCGCGGATTCAGCAAAGAAGCTGCGCAAGCCATTATAGTGCGCGGTTTTATGGATGTGGATACTTTGGCTTTGCCGGATTTCTTAAAGAAAGAAATCGCCGGACTGGAAGAAAAAATATTGAGCAAGGCCTTTTAATTTACGCTATGCAGGCTTTTAAAGTTAAGTTAGTCGAAAAGATCAAAAGAACACCTACGATAGAAAGCTTTAGGTTTTATTCAGAAAATAAAAACCAATTTTTACCAGGCCAATTTTTACAGTTTGTATTCGATAGTTCTAACCCTAAAAACAAAGATTTAAATAAATACCTTTCGTTTTCTTCTTCTCCTTTAAAAGATTATATCGAAGTTACCAAAAGACTAAGCGAAAGTGACTTTTCCTCTAAACTGCGGAATTTAAAATTTGAAGAGGAGATAACTTTAAAGGCGCCTTTCGGAACTAATGTGCTCAGAGAAGAATACAGAAAAATCGCTTTTTTAATCGGCGGCATCGGGATTACGCCGGTAATTTCTATTTTGGAATACATTGTCGACCGTAAGTTATCCACTAGTGCGTTTTTACTTTATTCTAACCGCAACCAAGAAGAAATCGCTTTTAAGAAGGAGCTAGATAGTTGGCAGAATAATACCAATATAAAAGTTTTTTACACCATGACAGATTCTTCAAAACAAGATCAAAACTACATTTCCGGGAGGATAAATAAACAATTAGTTGTAGAAAAAATCAAAGATATCCACGAACGAATAATTTATATCTTTGGCCCGCCCGGTATGGTTAAGGCAATGAATGCTTTGTGTCTGGAGGCGGGTTGCAAAAAAGAAAACCTAAGAACAGAAAGCTTTATCGGTTATTAATTTTAAAAAGAAAAGCTTATGTTAAACCAAGAGCTAAAATTAAAAGTTTTAAAGGCACAGCGCAATGAGATTACCGAGCACATTATTTATAAAAGGCTTGCTTTAAGCACAAGGCTAAAAGAGCAAAAAGATCTTTTAGAGAAGATTTCTGCGGATGAATTGAGACACTACGATTTTTTTAAAACCTTAACCGGACAAGAGGTTCGCCCGGATAATTTTAAGGTTTTTCTTTATGTTCTTATTACTAAAGTTTTCGGTTTGAATTTCGGTTTAAGGTTAATGGGAAAGGGGGAGGATCTTGCTCAGGATGTTTATGCTAAGATAAAGGAAAGGACGCCCGAAATTGAGAAAATAATTCAGGATGAGAATACTCATGAGCTGGAGTTATTAGATTCAATTAATGAAGAACGTCTGCAATATGTCAGCTCTATGGTTTTGGGGTTAAACGACGCATTAGTGGAATTAACCGGAGCTTTAGTCGGATTAAGCCTGGCATTACAAAATACGAAATTAGTAGGTATTGTCGGGCTAATTACCGGAATCGCCGCTTCCTTATCTATGGCTGCATCAGAGTATCTTTCTACTAAACATGAGGATACGCAAAAAACCCTCTTAAAGCAAGTATTTATACTGGTTTTGCCTACGTAATAACAGTCGTACCGCTGATATTACCTTATTTAGTTTTAGAAAATATTTATTTTTGTTTGAGCTTAGTAATCTTTACAGCCCTTTTAATTATTTTTACTTTTTATATTTCCGTAGCCAAAAATTTAAATTTTAAGAAGAGATTCCTGGAGATGGCCGGAACCGGCCTTTCGGTTGCGGCAATTAATTTTGTTATTGGTTTAGCGGTCAGGAAGTTATTCGGGATAGACGTTTAAATGTGTGCATTAGAAATAAAAAAAGATATTTATTGGGTAGGAGCAGTTGACTGGAACGTGCGTAATTTCCACGGCCACACCTATACCACAAAAAGAGGCACCACCTACAACGCTTATTTGGTTAAGGATGAGAAGATTGCCTTAATAGATACAGTACACCCTGCATTTACCGGGGAATTGATTGAAAAAATAAAACAGCTTACCCCCTTAGAAAATATTGATTATATCATTACCAATCACGTAGAAGTAGACCATTCCGGAGCCTTGCCTGAAGTTTTAAAACTTTGCCCCATGGCAAAAGTCCTGGGTACTAAGAAATGCAAAGAAGGCTTATACAAACATTATTACGGCAACTGGGATTTCCAGTTTGTTAAGACCGGCGATGAGTTAAATTTAGGCAAAAGGGTCTTAACTTTTTTAGAAGCGCCAATGCTGCATTGGCCGGAAAGTATGTTTACTTATTGCCCCCAGGAAGAGCTGCTTTTCCCTAATGATGCCTTTGGTCAACATTATGCCACTTCTGAGAGGTTTGACGATGAGGTAGATCAGTTTGTGCTTATGGATGAAGCAGCGAAGTATTACGGAAATATCCTTTGGCCTTTAAGTGCTATGGTATTAAAGAAAATCGAAGAAGTGCAGAAGATGAATATTGCGCTTAGAATGATTGCTCCCAGCCACGGTATTATCTGGCGTAGTTTCCCGACTAAGATAATTGAGGCCTATTCGTCCTGGGCAAAAAACGAGACAAAAAATAAAGTAGCCATAGTTTATGAGACAATGTGGGGCGCAACAGGGAAGATGGCCAGAATGATCGCTGAAGGCATAATAGATTCAGGACTAAATATTAAATTATTTGATATAACCTTTTCTGACCGTACTGAGGTGATTAGGGAAATGTTAGATAGCAAAGGTTATGTTATTGGTTCTTCGACCCACGATAATGATATGCTGACTACGATTGCCGGATTCCTGCAATTCTTAAAGGGCTTAAAACCTAAGAATAGGCTGGCTTGCGTTTTCGGTTCCTATGGCTGGGCAGGGGGAGCGATCCAGGAGATTGAAAAGGTCATCAAGGAGGCGGGTATAGAAATCAGCTTACCTTCGCTTTCAGTACAATATATTCCCAATGAGCAGGAAAGCGTGCGCTGTTATGAATTTGGTAAGGATTTTGCCAAAAAATTAAAGAGTGATGGCAACGAATTAACGCAGTAATAACTCAAGAAGGAGGCAGGCAATGTCTACAATGTTTAACGCCAGTGAAGTTCTTCAATTTGCGATTAAAATTGAAGAAAACGGAGAAGAATTTTACCGTAATATGGCTGTCAAGATAGATAAAGATTCTATAAAAAATACTTTTAACTTTCTGGCAGATGAAGAAGTAAAGCACCGGGAGATATTCAAGGAAATGATTTCCAGGGTAGAAAATTATAGGCCCGCGGAAAGTTTCCCCGGAGAATATTTCCAATATCTGCGCTCCTATGCTGATGAGCATATATTTACTAAGGCAAAAACAATGAAACTTAAAATGGAAGAGATTAATTCGGCGCTTGAGGCGATTCGCTTTGCGATTGAAATGGAATTAGACTCAGTGCATTATTATACAGAAGCCAAGAGTTTAATACCTGACAGCCAGAGAAAAACAATAGATAAGATAATTGAGGAGGAACGCCGCCATTATCTGAAACTGATAGAGGCTAAAAAAGTAGCCTAGAATTTTATCTTTCCCAAGGAGGATGTATAGATGGTTGAAAATATACACTGGTTTGGCCATGATAGTTTCCGCATAGACGGTTCAAAAGTTTTATATTTCGATCCCTGGAAGTTGCCGCAGAGTTCGCCCAAGGCCGACATTATTTTTATTTCACATGACCATTTTGACCATTGCTCCAAAGAGGATCTAAAGCTAATCAGCACAAAAGATGCCGTAATTGTTACTGATAAGGCCGCAGGCCAACAATTAGAATCCGTGAATTTTGCTTACAAAGAAATTAAGGTTCTTTCTCCCCAGGAAGTAACAGAGATAGACGGCATTAAGATAAAAGCAGTGGCAAGCTATAATACGAATAAACAATTTCATACCAAAGAAAGCAGGAAATTAGGCTTTCTGGTTACTTTGGACGGCACTACAATTTATTTTGCCGGGGATACCGACCATATCCCTGAAATGAAGGACTACAAATGCGATATTGCGCTTTTACCGGTAAGCGGCATTTATGTAATGACCGCAGAAGAGGCCGCAGAAGCAGCTTTGGAGATTAAGCCAAAGGTAGCTATACCCATGCATTATGGAGAGGTTGCCGGTACTTCTCTAGATGCTGAAAAGTTTAAAATGTTGCTTGACGGTAAAATTGAGGTAAGGGTATTGAAACCTGAGAGAATAAGGATTCTTAAAGAAGGAAGGATGGTTAAAATGAGTAAATATAAATGTCAGGCCTGTAGTTATATTTACGATCCCGCGAAAGGCGATCCTAAGAGTGGATTTCCGCCGGGGACAAGTTTTGAATCTCTGCCCGGCGATTGGATATGCCCGGAGTGCGGGGTAGGAAAAGATATGTTTGAGAAAATCTAGCTCCTCGCATTCACAAGTATATTATGGATGTCCGGAGTCAATGCGCAGGCGTTTCACTATAACTTATGCCGCATTTCGTGCTCCATAAGTTATATGCTTATTAGGGAGGAAAAAATGGATAATTTCGTTTGTGGAAAGTGTGGATATGTTGTTTTTGGCAGCGCCCCGGATAACTGCCCGGTCTGTAATGCGCCGAAGAATTTTTTTCAGCCTGATAGCAATGCGATTAAGAAACCGGCCGACCCTAAGAACCTTAATGAATTAGAAAAAAAACACACCCCGGTTATTAAAATCAGCAAACAATGCGGCCTGGCAGGAGCCGGTTGTACGGATGCCCACATTAAGATAGGGGAAATCTTGCATCCGATGGAGGAAAAACATTTCATAACTTCCATTGATATATATATAGATAATGTTTTCATTTCCCGTTATCATCTCACTGCCGAGAGACTTAATCCGATTTTAGGAATACACCTAAAAGTTTCCGGAGGAAAACTAAAAGCTTTAGAAAGTTGTAACCTCCACGGCCGCTGGATGGCAGAGGCGGATATCTAAAGAATGAAAAGATTAACTCCGGAGTTAATTCATTTTTTTCAAAACCAGGGTTTTGTTATTGTTTCTACCATAGGCAAAAACGGCCTTCCTCACAATTCCTGTAAAGGAATCGCCAGGGTAGAAGTTAACGGAAGAATTTACCTCATTGATTTATATAAAGCAGTAACCTATAGAAATTTAAAACGTAATCCTAAAATAAGCATCACTGCCGTAGACGAACATAAATTCAGAGGTTATTGTTTGAAAGGGACAGCTAATATAGTTTGTGCCAAAAATCTGGATGAAGAGGTAAAAAAAATATGGGAAGAGAAAATTGCCGCCAGGGCAGCTAATAGATTAGTCAGAAACATCCGCGAGGAAAAAGGACACCCTGATCATCCTGAAGCAAGGCTGCCAAAGCCCGAATACATGTTTGTGGCGAATATCGAAGAGGTAGTTGATCTTACCCCCGGAGATTTAAGATAACTGCATCAGAGGCCAATTTAATATTAGGAGACCTTGATTTCTTATCTACTTATTAGTACTTGCCTTTATAAGTCCGCTTTAAAATTTTATCAGAGATATATCTTTCGAAAAATAAAGAGGTTACGAAATATTTTAATTAAAATATAAACCGGATTGTTAGCGAGGGGAATTCAGGGTCAAAAAAGATTTGCTTTGGTTCGGGGTTTATTATATAATATTTTTCCTAAAAGAACTGATTAATGAAGGATTTAAAACCGATTATAATTATTGTTTTTTTTCTGCTTGGGGTCGCAATTTTTACTATTTTTAAGTATTTAGACTCAACCAGAGAAAAACATGTTTTATTAAATAAGTTAAAACAGGCGCAAACCCGGATATCGGATTTGTCAAAAGGAAACGAACTTCTGCTCCAGGATTTATTTGAGGAGAAGAAAAGCCTGGAGAAGCTCAGGCGGGAAAATACAGACTTAGCCCGGCAGATAGAGACGAAAGAAAAAGAAGTTGCCAGGCTCAGAGCGGCTTCGTTACAGACAAAAGAGAGCATTGAAGAGCTGAATTACCGGATCGCTCTTTTAAAAGAGGAGAATTTAGCTCTAAGAGAGGAGAAGAGGAAAATAATTTTAGGTTTATCTAAGGCGCCCGGGAAAGAAGAGGAGATTGCAAATTACCTGGTTTCAATTAAAGAACTAAGAAGAGTGATAAAAGATTTAGAGAAAAAAATACGCCAGGCGAAAAAAGAATTAAGAAAAGAGAGATTAACAAGAGAAGTTAAAATAGAAAAAGACCAGAAAATATCGGGCAACCGTGGTTTTTTGACATGGCAAGGGAAAAATACTACTTCAACAAAGGTAAATATAGAGGTAATTCCAGCCAGCGAATATAAGGGAAGGCAATGAAAGAAATTTTTATTGAAATCGGTAAGAATAAAATTCTTATGGTTACTCTTTTTGCCTGGGTGATTGCGCAGCTGATTAAAGTGATGATCGGTACGATTAAGTCCAAGAAATTTGATTTTCGCTGGTTATTGGGTACCGGAGGTATGCCTTCAAGCCACGCTGCGGGCGCATCCTGCCTGGCGGCAATAGTAGGGTTAGAGCAGGGTTTTGCTACTGTTTATTTTGCTTTAGCTGCTTCGTTTGCGCTGGTAGTGATGTTTGATGCCCAGGGAGTCAGGCGCTCTACAGGTAAACAGGCGCGAATATTAAATAAAATACTGGAAGATATCTACTGGCAGGGGAAGATTTCCGAAGGCAGGCTTCGGGAATTAGTAGGCCACACTCCGGTGGAGGTATTCGCAGGCCTGGTTTTAGGGATAGCTATAGCATTTCTTTTTCATTAAAGGAAGCGGGCATTAAAGTGAACAAGAAAACAATTTTTTTATTTATTATTATATTATCAATATTTGCCTTATTCGCCTTGAGTTTTGCGCTTAAAAAAGGAGGACAGCTATGCCCCTTAGGGCAGGAATTTCCAGGGTTGGCAGCCCAGGCTCAAGCAGCCCAGCAAAAAGGAAATCTCAAGGAGGCAAAATCATTATATCGCCGGTTGATCAGTGAATTTCCAAATTCCAGCCAGATTGCAAATTGGCAGAAGAAAATAGAAGAAATCAATATTCAACTATTATTTTCGCCTGCCATAACCGAGGAGAGTGTAATTTATGAAATCAAAAAAGGTGATACCTTGGAGTCAATAGCAAAGAAATATAATACCACTGCGGAATTGATCATGAAAAGTAACGGCCTTAGAGATGATAAGATCTTTCCCGGTGAGAAGCTTAAGGTCTGGACACAACCGTTTAGCATAGTTGTGGATAAATCACAAAATACACTTTTCTTAAAAAGCCACGAAGAGATTTTTAAGACTTATACAGTTTCTACCGGGATAAATAATTCTACCCCGGTCGGAAATTTTAAAATAATCAATAAACTCGCAAATCCCACCTGGTATAAAGATAATCAGGTCATCCCGCCGGAGGACCCGGCAAATATCCTGGGAACGCGCTGGTTGGGTATAGACCTTACCAGCTACGGAATACACGGCACTACTGATCCGCAAAATTTAGGTAAACAGGTTACTGAGGGGTGTGTGCGTTTATCTAATGCAGACGTTGAAGAGTTATATGCTATAGTTCCCGTAGGAACCGAAGTAACCATAGTTGATTAAATTTTCAACGGTTTAATTATAAAAAGCTAATGACTGAGAGCTAAAAGATGAACGGATTAGAGTTTGAAAAACCCATTATTGAACTTGAGAAGAAAATAGAAGAACTGAGGAATTTCGTTTCAGATAAAAAGGTGGATATTTCTTCAGAAGTAAAACGCCTGGAGGAGAAGCTTGAGCATTTAAAGAAAGAAACCTACGGAAATCTCACTCCCTGGCAAAGAGTGCAAATTGCCCGCCATCCTAAAAGGCCTTACACTTTGGATTATATAAATATGATGATGTCTGACTTTGTTGAGCTTCACGGAGACCGTCATTTCGGCGATGATAAGGCAATGGTAACTGGTTTGGCAAGGTTAGGAGAGAGAAAGATTGCAGTTATCGGACAGCAAAAGGGGAGGGATACCAAAGATAACCTAAAACGTAACTTTGGCTGCGCTCATCCTGAGGGCTACCGTAAAGCATTACGGGTAATGCAGCTGGCAGAAAAATTTAACTTACCCATAGTGATTTTTATTGATACGCCGGGAGCTTATCCGGGTGTAGGTGCAGAGGAACGCGGACAGGCTCAGGCGATTGCCCTTAACTTAAGAGAAATGACCAGCATTAGCGTTCCTATCGTGGCCGTAGTAATCGGAGAAGGCGGCTCAGGAGGGGCTTTAGGTATCGGGATAGCAGATAAAATCTATGTTTTAGAAAATGCCTATTATTCGGTTATATCTCCGGAAGGTTGTGCGGCAATATTATGGAAAGAAGGTTCTCGTGCTTCTGACGCGGCTTCGGTTTTAAAATTAACTGCCGGGGAGTTACTCAAAATGGGCATTATCGATGAGGTGGTCCCTGAGCCTCTAGGCGGAGCGCACCGCCAGCCTGAGCAAACGGCTGAAATTCTAAAAGAAATAATAGTAAAGAATCTGAACGAATTGATAGCTATGGATAAAGCTCAACTCTTAGAATTAAGATACAAAAAATTTCGCCAGATAGGTGTCTATGAATGATTGAGCAGGAATTTGTATTGTTGGGCTTATTAAAAGAAAGCCCAAAGCACGGATATGAGATAAAAAGAAAAATAAAAGAGATCTTATCTTTATTTGCCGGCATAGAAATAAAATCAATTTATTATCCTTTAAAAATTTTAGAAAAAAAAGGGCTTATTGATAAACACACAAGTAAAGTAGGCAGGCGCCCCCAGCGCAACGTTTACAAATTGACCAGCAAAGGCCAGGCTCGCTTTAAGGAATTATTAACTAAGAGTTTCATGGATTTTAAAAGGCCGCAATTCAGCCTTGATTTAAGCCTGTACTTTTTAAAGTATATAAAGCAAAGTGAAGGCAAGCGCAGATTGCGCGGCCGCATTTTTATTTTAAACCGAATAGCAAATGGCTTAAAAAAGCTATTGAATAATAACAGAGTCAAGCTTTCCAAACCCTCCCGCCTTATATTAGAGCATAATTTAGAGCTCCTGCAAGCCGAGACCAGGTTCCTCGATTACTTCATAAAGGCGGTATAGTCCAACCCGCCTTAAAAATAAGTAAAATTTCACTTGATTTTTCGATTTTATGTATTATACTTAAGATTGTTGATAGTTAAGTATATTGACTATTAAAATTATTAACTAAAGGTGAATTAGAATGCCAAGTCTAACATTAGAAGAATTCTCCGGCCAAATTTTAGAGATTATGCCGGTAATCATGAGGGAATTAATTACTAAGCAGCAGGATGAATTGCTTAAGGGCAAGATTACGCCTGCGCAATTCGTCATTTTAAATTTCTTGAGCAAAAAAGGCGAATCTAAGATGAAGAATCTGGCTGTTCTTCTAAACGTCACCACTGCGGCAATGACCGGCATCGTGGATAAACTATTCAAAAGCGGCTATGTTAAGCGGGTCTATGACCCTAAAGACAGAAGAGTAATTAAGATTAGCTTAACTAATAAAGGCCGAGATCTTACCAATAAAATCAATCAACAGAGAAAGACGATGATCATCAAAATATTTAGCCAGCTTAGCCGGCAGGAGCGCGAAGATTATTTAAAAATTTTGATGCGCATCCGGCATATATTAGTTCAATCGGATAAAAATAGTGCAAAATGAAAAAAGGAAACAAGCTTTTTAAGATAAAAGATGGCTTTATAATGATCGGCATGGCGGTGTTGCTTAATTTTCTTATTCTGCCGGCAGCAGCACAGATTTCTGCCCAGGTCTCCCCAAAAAAAGAAAGCAAAGGGGCTATAAAAATATCGCTTGATGATGTGATGAGTTTAGCGTTGGAGAATTCCTTGGATATCCAGATTGCCAAATACGACGCCTACATAAAGAGGACTTCTTTGAAGAAAGCGGAGTCTATATTTGATACGATTCTAGAGGCAGAGTTAGGGTTTAGCCGCGATAGGAGCATGCAACCAACTATCTTTGCCGGCAGCGAAGAGAAAAAGCATAATTTTTCCGTAGGCCTGGAGAAGAAAATACCCAGCGGTACGACTATAAATCTCGAAACAGCCGCCGAAAAGGCCCGCACAGACAGCAGTTACGCTACTTTAAATCCCTATAACGAAGCAACGGCCAAAATCAGCATTAAGCAGGCCTTGGGAAAGAACTTTTTTGGCCTCGCCGACCGCGGGGATATCAAGATTACCAAAATTGATATCGAGAACTCAGATTTTACTTCACTGGATGATATTGAGGAATCGCTTTATTCAGTTGAAAAAGCTTACTGGAATTTTGTGTTAAAAGACAGGCACCTTTCTGTCGCAGAGGATATGCTTGAGAGAGCAAAAAAGCTCTGGAGTATTTATAAAGATAAATACACCCTGGGGTTAATTGAAGAAGTTGAGCTTTTGACTATGGAGGCTTTGGTATTAACGCGGGAAAGCGACGTTTTTATAGCTAAAATGAATAAAGATGCTGCAAAAAATAATCTGCTTTTTTTGATTAACCAGGGCGATTTCCAGCAGGATCTTATTGCCCTGGATAGGTTGCCTCACGAAGAAGGCGCCGTTAATTTGCCCGAGGCACTCAAAGAAGCTATAGAAAACCGCCGCGATTATAAACGCATAAAGAATGAGCTTGAAATGAATAAAATCGATATCGTGATAAAGAAAAACGCGTTATGGCCGGAAATTGATCTGGGGGCCTCTTTCGCTCGCAATAATATCGATTCCAGCCGCGAGGATGCCTGGGGAGACCTTAGTAAGAATAGCAATGATGATGTTTCTGTTACTCTGAAATTTAAATTTCCTCTTGAAAACCGCCAGGCAAAGTCAGAGCTAAGGAGTGCACAACTTGAAAAAGCAAAGCTTCTTTTAGAACTCAAACAAGTTGAGCGTTCTGTTTTGCGTGAACTTAATGATAAGGTCAATCAGGTAAATACTGTTCAGAAGCAAGTGAGAATTCTTGAATCTACACTGGATATGCACCGGAAGAAATTAGATGAACAGATCAAACGTTTAAATTACGGTCGTTCCAATTCTGACACCTTGATCCGTTATGAAGAAGATCTATTGCAGGCGCAACTGGCATTATCAGAATACCTGTATCAATATCGGATCTGCCGGTTAGAGTTAGAGTTAGCAAAGAATTCGCTGTTTGAAAGGTATTGGAAAGAGCCCTTATAGGTGGAATATGAAGATTTCCGAATTTTCAGTAAAACATTCTCTTTTGGTTAACCTGATTTCTGTTTTTATCCTGATAGCCGGATTCTATACGCTTTATATATATCAGATTCAAAGAGAGGCTTTCCCAGAAGTATCCTTTGATAGAGTGGTTATAACTACTTTTTATCCGGGCGCTGCTCCCGAAGAAGTAGAGAAGCTGGTTACCGTACCAATAGAAAAAGAACTTAAGGGCGTTGATGGGATAGAAGAGATACAATCTGCTTCTATTGAAAATAATTCCAGTATTTTAGTCAATATTAGCCAGGACGCCAAAGATAAGGATAAGGTTGTCGATGATATAAAACAGGCAGTGGATCGTGCGCAGGGCCTGCCCAAAGAAGCCGAGGAGCCCTATGTTACAGAGGTTACTTCCGGAGAGATTCCGGTGATTGAGGTTGCTTTAAGCGGTCAGCTCACGGAGAGCGAGCTCCAGGAATACGCAGAAAGCCTTGAAGATATACTAGAGGATATTCCCGTGGTATCCCGCATCTTCCGCAAGGGATGGAGAGATAAAGAAGTTTGGGTGGAGGTCGATCCCTTTAAACTCAAAGAAGCCTATTTGAGCTTAGAAGAAGTTATGGAGGCCCTGCGTAAGAGGAATATCAGTGTGCCTGCAGGAAAGCTGCGCGGTGAGAAAGAATACAGTATTCGCACAACAGGGGAATTCTATAGCAAGGAAGAAATTGAAAACGTGGTTATCCGGGCTAATGAGACCGGAAACTGGCTGCGCATAAAAGACGTTGCTTCAGTCCGCTTTTCATTTGAGGACGAAGATATAATAAATAAGAGTTCTGGTACACGCTCGATCAATCTGACGGTGATTAAGCGCGCAAGCGGAGATTCTATAAAAGTAGTGGATGCAGTCAGAAAACAAACTGGCGATTTTCTCAAACAGGCAGATCCGGCATTAAAGGTTTCCTATATTGATGATGTGGCCTATTATATCAATCGCAGGCTTGGCGTCTTAAAGAACAACGGTATTTTAGGTTTATTATTAGTTTGCGTGGTATTGGTTTTATTTCTGCATTTACGCGTAGCTATTCTTACTGCTTTAGGCCTGCCGATTGCCTTCGGCGCCACATTAGCAATAATGGGTTTCATGGGCATAAGCGTAAATCTGGTTACGATGTTCGGCTTAATTGTGGTCTTAGGTATGTTAGTTGACGACGGAATCATTGTGGCTGAAAACTGTTCGCGTTATTTAGAGAGCGGCTTAAACAGGAGGGAGGCTGCGATTATCGGCGCACAAGAGGTAGCCCAGCCGGTTACCACCACAATCATTACCACAATCGCGGCATTTTGCCCGTTGATGTTTATGTCGGGAATGCTCGGTAAATTTATCTGGGGGATTCCTCTGGTGGTGATTATTGCTTTAAGTGCCTCTTTATTTGAGGCTTTAGTAATACTACCCTCACACTTTGCCGACTTTGCCCATAAAAATCAGAGCGTCAAGTTTAAAAAAGAGTTACCTTGGTTTAAGAAACTACTTGATTTTTATACCAATATCCTTAAGAAGGCGCTAAACCGAAGATATCTGGTAATTTTAATTTTAGGGGGTGTATTTTTATCTACGATTTTTCTGGCCAGCCGGATGCGCTTTGTGCTTTTTAGTTCCGAGGAAGGAATAGAGCAGTTTTACATCCGCGCCGAAGCGCCCATAGGCACAAATCTTTATGAGACCAATAAATTGATCGCCCAGATAGAAGATGAAATCGCAGAACTGCCGCAGGATGAATTAGATGCCTATACTACACAGGTTGGCTCTATCGGCCGCAGCTGGATGTTTGACCCTTACGGCAAGTCAGGCAGCCATGTAGCTCAAATTACCGTATATGTCACTCCTTACACCCAGCGCAAAAGAACACTTAATGAGATTATTGAAGCCTTAAGAGAAAAGGTGAAAGGCACCCCGGGATTTGAGAAGGTATATTTTGAAAAAGAAAAGGAGGGCCCGCCGGTAGGCAAACCCATAGCAGTTCAGATTAGAGGCGAGGAATTCTCTGTTTTAGAGGAGATTTCACAAAAAATAAGCTCATTTTTAGCTAATATCAATGGGGTATCGGATATTACCTCGGATTATGAGGTTGGCAGGGGAGAGATAAGGGTAATTATTGATGAGGAGGAGGCAGCGCGGGCATATCTTTCGGTAGGCGAAATAGCTACATCCATCCGCAATGCATTTAAAGGCGGAGTAGCCACTTCAATAAAGCCGGTGAAAGCAGAAGAAGAGATTGATGTCCTGGTGCGTTTTCCTGAAAAATATCGGGATGAAAAAGAAATTTTTGAAAAAATCCTTATTCCTAACCGTTTCGGCAATCTTATTCCTTTAAATAAAATAGCGCGGCTGGAAGAGAGGATTTCAGTTGAGCGCATCCGGCACTTAGACGGCAAAAGAGTAATTACTCTACGCGCGGAAGTGGACAATAAAAATGTCACCTCGCTGCAGGCAAACCAGCTTTTGCAAAGAGAATTTAAGGATATACCCTTGGAATATCCGGGTTACCAGATAGACTACGGCGGAGAACAGGAGGAGAATGTGCGCTCGATAAAGGATTTCATTAAGGCCTTTATATTGGCATTCTTTCTTATATTTTTAATTTTAGCCGCTAATTTCAATTCCCTGATTCAACCTCTTGTAGTGATGATAGCTATTCCTTTCGGTTTAATCGGGGTAGTCTGGGCGTTTTTCTTCCACGGCCTGAATTTAAGTTTCTTCATGCTAATGGGAGTCGTCGGCTTAACCGGCGTTGTGGTTAATGATTCTATTGTTTTGGTGGATTTTATTAATAACCTGCGGCGTAAAAAAGTAGCCAGGCGTGATTCTATTATTCAGGCAGGGCAGTTAAGGTTGCGTCCGGTTATCCTGACCACAGTCACCACCGCTTTAGGCCTGGCTCCTACTGCTTATGGACTCTGGGGAGGAGATCCGTTTTTACGTCCCATGGCGCTAACCATTGTCTGGGGTATTATTTGCGCTACCGCCTTAACCTTAGTCGCCATACCCTGTATTTATGCTATTATCGATGATATAGCGCTTAAGTTTGCCGGCCACGGTACAGTCAAGATAGATAATAATAACAATAATTAGTAGGAACGTTTCTTAGCGTAGCAGGGACGGTTCTTAACTCAATCTGAAAGTGTCCCCTTTTTGGGGACACTTTTGCTTTGGCCTGAGAACCGTCCCTAACTGCTTATCTCTAATAACCGCAAAAGGTTTAACTCCTGATAAAATTTAAAATTTACTTGACAACTTTGTAAGTTTTGGTAAAATTTAAATAGTAAAATTTTACTATATTAAAACCTTTCTTTTTTTCATCCAGTTATGAAGATTTATCAATTTTTACAATCCCAGGCTAAAAAATATCCTTCCCGGCCGGCAATTATATTTAAAGATAACCAAATTACCTTCCCTGATTTAAAAGATACAGTATTTAAGCTAGCTAATAGCCTAAAAAAACTAGGGGTGAAAAAGGGTGATCGGGTTGCTATTTATCTGCCTAACTGGCCGCAATATATTTATAGCTATTTAGCAATCTGGTGTTTGGGCGCCTGCGCAGTTCCCTTTGATTTTATGCTTACTCAAGAGGAGCTTATTTCCTGTATTTCGCATGCCGAAGCCTCGATTCTAATTACCAAGCCTAAAGCTAGCATATCCTTATCCGCTTTGAAAGAAAATTGCCCCAGTTTAAAAAACATAATTACCTGCCAGCAGAGAATCGGAGGTTATTTGTATTTTGAAGAGTTATTAGAAAAGGCCGATAATAAGCCTTTTGATATTGATATCCAGGATAAGGATTACTCCGTTATTTTTTATACCTCCGGGACTACGGGAAAGCCCAAGGGGGTTTTGATTAATTACCGCCAGATAGAGGCACCTGCTAAGGCCATGTCATACTTTGTGAATTTATGCGATAAAGATATTGCTCTTGGCGCGGTTCCGCTTTCGCATTTAGGGGGCTTGCTCTATCTGCAGGCAATAGTGTTTTTAGGTAGCACCATTGTTTTAATGGAGCGGTTTATTCCCTTAGAGTGTTTAAAAAATATTCAGAGACATAAAGTTACTTGTTTCTGGCTAGTTCCTTCAATGTATTATGCGCTTTTACAATTAAAGGAATTTGAAACCTTTGATTTATCGTCTTTAAAATGGATAGATTCTTTTGGCGCGCCCAGCTCTGCGGACCAGCTGCGCAGGTTCAATAAGTACTGTCCTCAGGCTTATCTTTACCACGGCTGGGGCATGACTGAAACTCAGGGGCCTACGATTGTCACGGCAAAAGGCTCAAAAAAAATAGAGAGCATCGGCCGCCCTGCCCCCTGGGTTGAGGTGAAAATATTTGATGAAAATGATCAGGAGGTGGGTGTTGGTGAAGTGGGGGAGATAGTAGTACGCAGTTGGGTAGTGACCGACGGATATTATAAGGATCCTGCGGCTACCGCCGCCTCTTTTCGCAATGGCTGGTTCCATACCGGAGATCTGGGGAGGATCGATGCCGATGGAGATATTTATATCGCAGGAAGAAAAAAAGAGATGATCAAAGTAGGCGGTGAGATCGTATTTGAGCCGGAAGTAGAATCGGCAATTCATAAGAATCCGGATATTGCTGAAGTCGCGGTTATTGGTGTTGCCGATAAATTAAGAGGCGAGGTCCCCAAGGCATTTGTGGTTTTAAAAGAGGGCAGCAGTATCAATAGTGATG
>Ga0180301_10000139_pt1 | contig 52438 bp, 54 predicted proteins | sample GuaBasSediGuay16_FD_121797 | JGI IMG/M metagenome (GOLD analysis project Ga0180301, IMG submission 121797) | Subseafloor sediment microbial communities from Guaymas Basin, Gulf of California, Mexico - Guay16, Core 4569-2, 12-15 cm | ecosystem: Environmental > Aquatic > Marine > Hydrothermal... | reverse complement strand
TCTTAAAGTTTTGCTTGCAGAGTTTATGGATAGAAGTTGAGGAATCATTTCATCATCATGTATGATGAAAACCTGGTTAAGTTATATATGTGTTATGTTGTAGACTGTGATGCTTCTTAAAATGTTTCAGTTGAAATTTGAGGCCGGTTAATTTTTATTTCTCCCTCATCTATATATTCTTGATGTTGGGTAGTGAAGCTGTTGAAAATTATCTTGAAGCCATATATCTGCTTGTTAGGAGGAAGGGTTATGCTAAAATGTCCGACATTTCTTCACTTTTAAATGTTAAAATGCCCACTGCAACCGAAATGATTCAGAAGCTTGCTAAGAGAGGATTAGTGAAGTATGAGAAATATAAAAGTGTGAAACTTACATCTAGGGGTGAAGCTATAGCTGAAAATGTTATTAAGCGGCATGAAACTCTTAGAAACTTCCTTGAAATTTTAGGTGTCCGCTCTGAAATCGCTGAGGAGGATGCATGTAGAATTGAACATTATGTTCATCCTGAAACTATGAAACTTTTATCCAAATTTGTGGAGTTCGTTCAGAATGCTCCTAGAAGTCCTAGATGGCTTGAACATTTCAAGAAGTTTTGTGAGAGCGGTGAACATCCACCCTGCGAGGAATCTGAATTTCAATAAGACATTTCAGTTAGCTTTACCTTTAAATTCTTTAAGCATTTTAATCCATGCCATATAAGTTAAGGGTGTTGAAGCTGCAGCCAACCATATTTCAGGTCTCATCAAATCTGTAATCCACTTCCACTCTTCATTTACAATGTATGCGTCTATTCCTGTAGCTATGAAAATTAATATGTAGAGGGTTCCGAAGATCATGGACATTAAGGTTGCCCCTAAAAGATACGGGTTCGCCTTTTTCCTCCTTCTCCATGGGAAGATTGCTTTGAAAAAGATTGCGCTTATCACGAGTGCTGAAAATCCTCCGAATAGGTCGGGTGGAATCCAGCTTAAACCTATACCTATAATTAGGTTTAATAGTGCTGAGATTATTTCGAGGATTCCTGTGGCAGCATAAAGTAAGCTTAAAATTGAAATATATATGGTTAAAAGTTTTCCATTCTTAATCTCCATTAACCTTCACCTCCTATGTAAATCCCAGTAGATGGCCCGCTGTAACTATGGTGAATGCAACTGTATATGCTAGTATCAATTCATATGTAACTGTGAAGAGCACCCATTTCCAAGATCCCGTCTCCCTGTAAATTGCGCCGAGAGTTGCAATGCAAGGTATATAGGTTAGGGTGAAAGCCATGAAAGCATATCCCGTTAAAGGTGTAAAGATCTTATGGGTTCGAATATATTGTTTTAATGATTCCTCTTCTCCTTCCCCTCCAAAACCGAAGAAGATTGAGAATGCTCCGACAACTATCTCCTTTGCAATAAATCCGAAGAAGAGGGCTACTGCCCCTCTCCAATCGAATCCTAATGGGTAGAATAAGGGTTCCAGAATTTTTCCAAGAATAGCTATATATGTCTCCTCTATGGGGGAGCCCCATGGATGGGTTGAGAGAAACCATACTGATATTACGCCTAGAAATATTATTGTTCCAGCTTTCCGAAGGAAGAGTGAACCTCTCTCCCACATATGTATAACTGTAGTTTTTAAGATCGGCTTGGCATACATTGGAAGCTCCATTATGAACGGAGTTCTCCCACTCTTAAAGAAGGGTATTATTCTTCTAAATAGAAGAGCCATTGAAACAGCTAAAACTATTCCTAAAATATACATTGAATATACTCCTGCAGTTGCATATTCTCCGAGAACTGCCCCTCCAATTAGAATGTAAACTGGCAGTCTTGCACTGCATGAGATTAGAGGATTCACCACGATCGTTAACACTCTATCTTTTTCGTTTTTAATGGTTCTAGTTGCCATTATAGCTGGAACATTGCAGCCGAAACCCAGCAATATGGGTATGAAAGATCTTCCATTCAACCCCAACTTATACATTAACTTGTCCATTACAAATGCTGCTCTGGCAAGATATCCACTATCTTCAAGTATGGATAGTCCGAAGAATAGGAAGAGTATTGAGGGTAGAAAGACTAGGACTCCGCCAATTCCGCCTAGAATTCCATCTGCAATGAAGGATGCAAGCTGCTCATTGGAAATATATTCCTTCACTATGTCTCCAAGCCGATTGAAGAAGATGTCTATTAAATCTGAGAGTGGAGCTGAAACATCATATGTAAATCTGAAGAGACTCCACCATAAGGATAGAAATATGGGTATTCCTAAATGTTTGTCTAAGAAGACTTTGTCCAGCATGTCCGATAGAGTTACCGGCCTAATGCCTTTCAAAACCTGTGGGAGAATGCTTGATATCCATTCATATCTTTTCTCAGCTAAAGCGACGTCAGGTTCATCACCTAATACTTTAATGCTTTCATCAATATTTTTTAAAATTTCATCTAAATTTCTGCTTTTTTTAATTTTCTTTAATATGTCTTCATCTCTTTCCAAAATTTTTATGGCAAGCCATCTGGTCGGATATTTCGTCGAGAACTGCCTCTCTACTGCAATTAATTTTTCAAATTTAAATATCAGTTCATCTATTTCTCTTCCATAACTTATCTTTTTGGCTTTCCATTCTCTATGAATGCTTTCAGCTATGATTTTTTTAAGTTCGTCCATTCCTTTTCCTTCTGTAGCTATGGTTGTAACTATTGGAATTCCAAGTTTCTTGGAGAGGGCTTCAACATCTATATTGTAGCCTAAATTTTCAGCTATATCCATTTTGTTTAAAACTAGTATGAGTTTTACTTCGAGCTCCATGAGCTGTAAAGTTAAATATAGGTTTCTCTCCAGGTTTGAGGCATCTGCAATGTCTATAACTATGTCAGGTTTCTCCTCAATTATGTAGTCTCTTGCTATCAATTCATCTATGGATTGGGCTGTTAAACTGTAGACTCCGGGTAAATCTATGATCTCCATTTCAACTCCATTGTAAATGCATCTTCCCTCCTTCTTCTCAACGGTCTTTCCAGGCCAATTTCCAATATGTGATCTTCCACCTGTAAGATTGTTGAAGATTAGAGATTTACCTACATTTGGATTTCCTATAAGGGCAACCTTTATCTTCAACTTTTAACCTCCAACTTCCACCAATATTTTCATGGCTACTCCTCGGCCGATAACTATTCTTGAGCCTCGAATCATGGCTAGGATTGGTCCTTGGAAACTTGACTTTAGAACTGTGACTTCTATGCCTGGAGTGAAACCCATCTCTGTTAATCTTCTAACGAGTCCTCTTCCTCCAATAATTTTGACTATTATTCCTCTAACTCCTTCGGGAAGCATGGCTAGGGGGATTATTCTACTTGGTCGATACATATACATTGGAGCATTCCTCCCTTCTTAGGCTGAGATTGTAGCCTTTTACGAGGATCTCTATTGGATCTCCTAGAGGGGCTCTTCTAACGACTTTTATTGTGGCTCCTTTAACGAGTCCCATGTCTAGAAGACGTCTTCTAAGTGATGGGTTGCCTGTAACCTTAATTATGATTCCCATTTCACCTGGATTTAGATCGCTCAGTTTTCTCTCTTTCACTGCTCCTCCTCCATGTTGTTTCTTCAAAAAGTTAGGTAAACCTAAATTTAAATCTTTTCATTCACGTTGAATTTTCATTTCAGTAAAAGTTCTTTACATTTAAAATATTATTACTCTATTTCCACCTCTCCTTTTAGCTCTTCTCAGAATTTTCGAAGCCTTCCTCCTATTAAAATCCATGTATGCTTCCCGCCGCTTCCCTACAGGTTTACATGTTACTGGCCCTGTTGAAACCGCTATAGTTATGCTTCCACCCAGCTTCTCAATAACTCTTCTAATTCTCTCCAATTCTAAACGTATTTTTTCAAGCAGTTCCTCATCTACGTATGGTAATTCTAGGATTACTTCCTCCGTTCCTCTCTCCTCGTCTAGGCCGAAGATGTGTACAGCATGAAATTTCTCTATAAATTCCTCTACTAGATGTGTTAATGTACCTGTTATGATGTTAGGCTTATATTGGTTTAACCCCTTCCTCAAAGTGTATTCTGCAAATCTATCCAGATCCATGATGATAGTGCATCCCACATCCATTTCAACATAAATATTTTAATTCTAGCTATTTTATCTTCTCCAATATTATTGCTGGACAGATCTTGGTGACACTTTCCATCTTCGCCGATTTTTATTGAAATCTTTCATCTCATCGAAGTTTCTGAACCAGCATTCAGCTGGAATCATGTGATCTCCACTGACAGAATATAAATGTATTATATCTTTTTCTTCTTTCAACCTGTCTATGGTTGTAATTAATTTTTCGGGAACAGTATCCAATCCTATTAATGCTATGGCATTGTATCCGAGCTTTCTTGGATCTATCTCAACCGTATATTTCTTTATTGTTCCATCCTTCTCCATCTTTCTAATTCTCTTTCTAATGGCAGTTTCACTTACCCCCAGCTTTTCAGCTATCTTCATGATGGGTGTTCTCGAGTTTTCCATGAGGATTCTCAGGATCTGCTGGTTTGAAATTCGAATCATAATTTAAATATTCCGGCTAACTTAAAATTTATTGAAACCTTTGAAGGGTTGAATTTGGAAGAAAAGTATATAGATTACCCTTGTTAGGGGTGAAGCGCCACACTTCACTGCACAGACAACCATGGGAAAAGTGAATTTTCCAGAAGATTATAAAGGGAAATGAGTGGTCTTATTCTCGCATCCTTTAATGTTGAAGCTGAAAATGTTTGGGCTAGAATTTACTGTAATATTCATGGATTGTGGACAAGTAAGTCCACTTAAAACTATTTCATTTTTAATCCTTAAAGTTTAAGTATCTTCTAGCAAAATATTATTGATAAATGTTTATCATGTAATAATGGATGTGATATCTTGTCGAAGAAGAGTGCAATCTGGATTATGCGTGACCTTCAAAGATGTAGTGGATGCCGATTATGTGAAATTGCCTGCAGCCTTTACCATGAAGGTAAAATTTGGCCTGAAGCTTCAAGAATAAGAGTTTTCAAACTTGTTCCAGGACTTGAATTTCCACATTTCTGCACTCAATGCCACGACTATCCATGTGTAAATGCATGTCCAGTGAATGCTTTAAGCGTGAATGAAGCTACTGGAGCTGTAATCGTGGATAAGGAGAAGTGTATTGCCTGTGGAAAATGTATCGATGCATGTCCAGGCAGAATTCCACATTTACATCCCAATGGAAAATACATTTTAATATGCGATCTCTGTGACGGTGATCCTCAATGCGTTAAGATCTGTCAGAGAGCTAAATATAATGTTCTCTGGATTGTTCCAAGATCTGGTGTTGAAAAGCAGTGTAGACTTTACGCTAGAACACCTGAGGAGATAACTGAGGAGCTTGCCGAAAATATTTACGGTAAATTTAAGGAGGTGTATAAATGAAGAGTAGAGGTTATAATGGTAAATTTTTAGAGGTTGATTTGAGCAGAGAGAAGATTAAAGTTTTAGATTTAGAGGAGGAGCTGCTTGAACATTATGTTGGCGGCCGCGGAGTCGCAGTAAAGTTTCTATGGGATAGGCTTGGAGCTGAATGGGAGAAGGTGGATCCTCTTGGACCTGAAAATCTCCTGGTCATCGCTGCTGGACCATTAACTGGATATTATCCTGGAGGTAGAATTTGCATTTCAGGTAAATCTCCTCAGAGCAATGGAATCATAGGATCCACTGTTGGAGGAGAATTTGGAGTTGACCTTAGATGCGCCGGCTATGATGGTATAATAATTAGTGGAGCTTCAAAAGATCCCGTCTACCTTTTCATCAAAGATGAGGATGTTGAAATTAGAGATGCATCTCATCTATGGGGGCTTGACGGTAAAAAAACTCTTGTCAGATTGACGAAGGAATGTAGAGATGAGCTTAAGAGAAGATATCCACGTTTCGGGGAGTGGAAGGATCCGTCCATATTATATATTGGCCCTGCAGGTGAAAATCTTACAAGAGTTGCTGTTGTAATGGAGAAGTGGACTCATGCTGCAGGTTACGGTGGATATGGTGCAGTTATGGGTTCGAAGATGCTTAAAGCTATAGTTGCAAAGGGGTCGGGTCCCCTTCCAGATGTATATGATCCTGTGAAGACGGTTTCGCTGATCAACAGGGTTTACGATTTATGTATTGCGAGGGATGGGATGCGGAGGTGGGGTACTGGAAGCGCAGGATACAGTGTTGGATATTCTTTAAGCTCTGAGCCTATTAGAAATTGGCAGGAGGAGTGGCATGATGAGAAGAGTTTTGGAGTAGACAGATTTGAACGTAAAGTTTGGGTTAAAAGATATTGGGGTGATTATGGATGTCCAACAACATGTCTAAAGATAGCTGTAGTTAAGACTGGACCTTACGCTGGAGCCATAACGGATAATCCGGATTACGAGTTGCAGGCTTATCTTGGAACCAATCTTGGAATATTCACTCCTGAAGGCAATGTCTATGTTTCATCTGTAATCGACGATCTAGGTATATGTGGAATTAACGGGGGAAATGTTCTAGGATTTGCTGGGGAACTCTATCAGAGAGGTATTTTAACCAAGGATGATCTGGATGGATTGGAGTTGAAGTGGGGTGACCCTAAAGCATTCGCCAAGCTTGCCGAGATGATAGCCTATAGAAAGGGTATTGGAGATATTTTGGCGGAAGGCACATTTAGAGCTGCTCTGAAACTGGGAGAGATGAAAGGTAGAGATTTAATGCCATATGTCGTTCAAGTGAAGGGTACTGGTGTCGGTGCACATGGAATTAGAAGTAAAATGGATTATCCGACTCCAATAGCTTACGCCTGCTCCGTTCAGGGCGGTGACCATACATCTGTGGCAAGATTGCCGATCCACTCCTCTGGAAGCGAACTTATAAGAATTATGTGTGATTCTGCAGTTGTATGCATATTCAACTTTTATCCGGATCCCTCATTGATCTGGAAATTCTATGAGGCTGTAACAGGCTATCATCAAACAGCTGAGAAGTGGGCGAATGGAGATGGTTTAAGAATTCTTCAAATTCAAAGGGCAGTGCTACTTTTAGGAGGCCCAGACTTCACATGGGATCCGAGAATTCACGATGACAATCCACTTAGATTCTATGAACCTCTCCCATCAGGACCATATAAGGGGCAGGCTGCAGATAGAAAGGAAGTGGAGGATTTGAAGAGGCAATATTATGAGGCTGTGGGATGGGATGAGAACGGTATACCTAAAAGTGAAGTTTTAAGAAAGCTTGGTTTGGAAAGTGTTGACAAGGCTTTGGAAAAGGTTAGGGAGCGATATAAATGAGTGTCTATGAAAGCATTTTGAGGAGGAGAAGTATCCGAACATATTTGGATAAACCTCTAGAATATGAGAAGCTTAAAATATTATTGAATGCTGCAAGATGGGCTCCAAGTGCAAGAAATCTTCAACCATGGCATTTAATAATAGTTTTAGATGGAAAGCTTAAAGAGCGGCTTGTAAATGCATGTAGGAGGCAGAGATTTGTCGGAGAAGCTTCAGCCATAATTGTAGGTTTAGCTGATATGGAGCTTTCACCTAAATGGGCTGTTGTTGATACGACTATAGCTTTAGAGCATGTGGTTCTTGCTGCATGTGATCTCGGCTTGGGAACATGTTGGATAGGTGCATTCGATGAGGAGGCTGTGAAATCTCTGCTCAATATTCCTAGACGATTCAAGGTTGTGGCGTTGCTGACTGTTGGTTATCCCGCTGAGAAGCCTTCAGCCAGATCTAGGAGGCCTATAAGCCAAATATATTCTATTAATTGCTATGGAAGCAGCTTTAAACCAATAAAATAATTCTTTTATTCTTCTCCGAATTTTTCAATAATCTGATAGTATTTTTCTGAGGCTTTAAGCACCATCCTTAAATTTATATGTTCGTTGGGTTGGTGGGCTATTCTCCAGTCTCCCGGTCCAAATCCAACGGTTTTTATTCCAGCTGTTCCCGAAGTGTAGACTCCGTCCGTACTGAATTTCCAGTATATTTTTTGCGGTTTTAAATCTTTTAATATTCTCTCCAATTTGATGATTGCTTCATCTTCTCTATGTGTCATCCATGCTGGAAAATAGTCTTTCACCTTTATCTTTCTACCTGTCCAGCATTTCACTGTTTCTTCAAGTATTACTGCATTTCCATTTAAAATTATATTTTCCTCCTTAAATTCCTCTAATATTTCATTTAACGGTTTCAATGTTTCATCTTCTTCTTCGCCTAGCACTAGTCTTCTGTCAAATATTATTGTGCAGTTGTCGGGGATTTGGGGAAGTCCTTTAGGTGTGCATTCTATGCTTATCGGCGTTATAGTTGCTTCTCCAAGCCATAAATCTTTTGGAAGCTTGATCTCCATTATTTTTCGAATATATTTTGATGCTGCATTTATCATGTTTAAGCCTTGTTCAGGCATACTTGCATGGGCTGTTCTTCCAGTAAGCTCCACTTTTATAAGTGCTCTTCCTCTGTGACCTAATGCCAAGTTAAGATTTGTCGGTTCTCCGATTATTATGATTTCAGGTTTAATTTTAATCTTCTCTTCGAATATTCTTCTTATCGCTGCTCCTTCAACTGTTTCTTCATGGACTACTAATGTGAGAATTATGTTCCTATTCCATTCTTTTTCTGCTGCTTTTTCCAATGCCTTTATCATTGCAGCTATCGATCCCTTCATGTCTACACTTCCTCTTCCAAATATTTCGTTATCGATGATCTTAGCGGAGTATGGATGATACTTCCAGTTTTCCATTTTTCCTGGAGGCACATGATCCATGTGGCCTTCAAGCATTATCGATTCTTCTCCTCCTCCACGGATCTCTGCTATAATATTTCCATAGGAATCTAATTCTACTCTGTCAACTCCTATCCTGTTGAGTTCTTCTCTGAGAATCTTTGCAATTTTTTCTTCTTTTCCTGAGAGGCTTGGAGTTTTTATAAGTTTTTGAAGCAGTTTCACAGTTTCCATTATCATACCCTATACTTGTAGAATTCGTATTGGCATGTTGTGTTCACATCTACTATGAGTGGACCTTTCATGTTTAATGCTTCCTCAACTATGGATTCTAGATCTTTCGGATCTTCACATCTAAGTCCTTTTGCACCGAATGATTTTGCACATTCAGCGAAGTTAGGTGTATGTATATCGACTTGGAAAGGTGGATATCCAAATCTACTTATCTGTAGTTTCAGAATCATCGTGTATTTATAATCGTTCATTACGAATATTTTTATATCTGACCTTTGCTCCACTGCTGTTGATATTTCGCTTAGATTCATAAGTAGTCCTCCATCTCCTGTAACTCCTACAACTTGTCTTTCAGGCTTAATCTTCTTTGCAGCTATCGCTGCTGGGAAAGCATATCCCATGCTTCCAAATCTTTCCGGTGAGAGTATGCTGTTAGAGGTTTCGCTTCTATGGTAGAGTTCCATCCATGATGAGCTTCCACCTACATCTAACGTTAATATTGCATTTTTCTCCACTTTTTCCTTGATGAGTTGAACTAGATATGCTGGATGTATGGGTTTTTCATCTGAATGTTGATATGCGAATTCTCTGAGTTCTTTCTCTATTTCCTCTTTAATTTTCCTTATTCTCTCCTCCAGATTTCTCCACTTACTTCTATATTTCCCTTTAATTTTAATGGTTGCATCTTGAATGAAGCCTTTAAGGTTGGGTATGTTTACTTCCAATATTTCTCCTTTCCTCTTAATTCTTGGAAGAATATCCTCTTGATATACATGTATTATTCGGATTTTTCTCTTTTCAGCTGTCTCTGTGAACCTTCTCTGCATTCTGACACCTCTCTCCAATCCGAAAGTTAATATTAGATCGGTTTCTTCGAAGAGTTTCACTATCTGTTCTGGAAGGTTTCTTGTGAATGCGCCTACCACCATATATCCCGTGTAGAGTGGTTCGCTGAATGGAAGTATATCTCTATTTCTCCTTGAAATGGATATGGGTGCATAAATTTCCTCTGCAAACGCTTTAAGTTCACTCCATGCTCCCGTTCTTAAAACACCTTTACCTGCAACTATCAACGGTTTATCTGAAGATTTTAAAGCTTCGAAGATTTCATCCATTTCCATTTTAAATTTCAACTGATAATTCTCTTTGAATTCACTTTCACCTTTTATTTCAGCTTCTAGAATGTCTGTTGGAAATGAAAGGTGGACGGGTCCCTTTCTACCTGAACTGGCTATTCGAAAAGCCTTGTTGAGGGATTCAGCTATGTCTTCAGGATCCGTTAAGGTTTTACTCCACTTAGTTATATTTTTAAATATTTTCTCCAGAAATAGCCATTCATCTACTCCGTGGAAGGGTTGTATTTTATCTTGGGTTGAGCAGTGGCCCGTTAAATGGAGCATTGGTGAACATGCTGAATAGGCTGTGGCTACCCCTGTAGCCGAGTTTAATGCTCCAGGCCCAGCAGTCACAAGGCTTATTCCAGGTTTTAATGTTAATCTTCCATATACATCTGCCATTATTGCGGATGCATGTTCATGTTTTACCAATACATGTTCTATGTTCGACTTTCTTATAGCTTCATATATTGGTAGAATATTGTATCCTGGCAGTCCGAAAATTAATTTTACATTTTTATCTTCCAATATTTTTACAATTAATTCGGCTCCATTCAACTTTGTTCACATCCATCACATGATATGCTCTATATGTTTATAAGTATTAAGATTGACTTTTATCGACAATTTTTACATTTTAATGCGCATATTTCATTTTAAAGGAAATGTTTGATTATATATTTCTTTGCGGTGGATCTTCAAGTAGGCTGGGCAACTTTAAACCGTGTATTTCCTTTAAAGTAACCCTTTAATTAAACATGTTATATGTGAATTGGAGAATATTTGTGGAAGGATTATTCTTGCAGTTAAGTATAGATGGCAGGAGAAGTCTATAAGAAGGATTTTAGCAGATTCTGATGGCAATTTAATCTTCAGCTATGATTCATCTATAGATAGTTTGCTTGGAGGTGTTCTGGGCGGTTTGAAATATGTAGATGAACGTTATGTTTTTGTAACAGGTGCAGACATGCCTTTAATTAAAAGCATCACTGTATCCTTGATTATGAATAGACTTTTTCGAGGCGGAGTTGACGCAGTTGTTTCAAAGTGGAGTAATGGATACTTGGAGCCTTTGCATAGCGGTTTCTCCACATTTTCTTTGAGAAGGGTTTTGGAAGGATTGGATGGTGGAAGCATCTCGTTTAGACGAGTAATCGGAATGCTTGGAAGTGTTCTCTACGTTTCCTGTGAAAAACTTGTTGAGATGGCTGGATACAACATATTTTTCAACGTCAACTCTCCAAGTAATCTTCAAATTTTAAATGTGTTTTCCTAGTTCTATTTACGTTTTGACGCTGTAATTAAGCTTATTACATCTCTATCTCTGAGCACGTAATCTTTTGGCAATCTTATACCTGTTTTAACGTCTAATCCATATATTAATCCCTTTGCAAGTTCCGTGTGAATTTTTAAAGCTAAATCCAGTATTGTCGCATTTGGAGGCATGAGAAATGCATCTGGCAGTACATTTCCACGTTTATCTGAAAGTTTTCTTGGATTCTCCACTGGATATATTACATTCATTTTTAGAAGTTTGAATACTGCTATATTTAATGCTTGTTGAACTCCAGTTCTAAAGATTCTGCCCATAACTCTTCTTTGAACATAGTTTAATGCCCATTTCTGCTTTGCTGTAAGCTTTGCTTCATCTATAACTTTGAACATTTCCATTCCTGGAACATATTTTATAAGCTTTTTTTGTTCTGCTCTTCTCAATGCGAGTTCTGCTTCAGCACTGCAGGGGACGACTATTGATCTTCCAAATTCTTCCACCATTTTTTCATAGTTTTCTTCGGCTGGACCTAGATCCATTTTATTTGCCACTATAAGTGTGGGTTTAGATATTTTTCTCAATTCTTGTGCAAATTTTTCATAGTCTTCTTCACTCCAATTCCATATTGGCTTGCCCTCTATCCCCGTCTTCTCTAAACTTTCCATTATCATCTTCCTTGTAACTTTCATTCCTGAGAAGACTGGATATAATGCATCTACTAGAGTTGTGTTTCCACCTCTCATCCTCCTCTCAATGGATATTCTATTCTGCTTTAATACTTTCTTGAACCATTGGACTACTTCATATTCTATCTCGTAATAGTCTGCTATTGGATTTCCAAGTCCAGGTTCACATATTTTTCCCTCTGCATTTATGCTTCCCGAAGCATCCACTATGTGGAGCAGTGCATCAGCCTGCATTGCAACGTTTAGAAATTGATCTCCTAAACCTCTACCCATATATGCTCCTTTTATCAGTCCAGGTAGATCTATTAATTCTATTGGAATAAATCTCCATCCATCTATACATATGGAGTTTCTAGGATTATCTTTTACATTTAATTCTCTGCATACACATAGTGTTTGAACATATGCTGTTCCAATGTTCGATTTCTTCGTTGTGAATGGATAGGTGGATACTTCTGCATTCATAAGTGTTGCAGCATTGAAGAATGTGGTTTTTCCAGTATTCGTCTTCCCTATGAGCCCTATCTTCACCAATTCTTCTTCCTCACATCAATTTTACTCTACCATTAAAATATTAATTTAATCTCTCATAGTTTCAATCCATTCTAGAAGTTTTTGATATGCAATTATCTTCGAGATGGATTTGGATCCTTTCGGTCCAGGTTTTTTCATGAAGAATGCGTTTATCGGATATATGGTTCCACATGCATGTTTATCTAAAGCTATTTTAGCAAGCCTTATTAGATCTACAAGGTTTCCTGCAAGTGCTGGGCTGTCGTTCATCCTCAAATTAACATATATTTCATCTTTTAAATTGTTGAATGTTCGATATTCCATGTGGAGGGAGACGAATTTTCTGTCTCCCAGAGGCTTTAGGAATCCTGTTGGTTTAATGTAGTGTGGCGTATCATAGCCTAAAACATCTTTAACAATGCTGCTTTTAGTGGCTTCTTTCATCAAATTCTTCTTTGGAATGGTTAATGCAAGGAAGTCCATGTTTCCTCCAATATTGAATTGAACTATAAATTCCACTTTTCTATTTCTCTCAGCTAAATGTTCGAGGAGGTCTGATGTGAGCGGAGTTGCTCCAGTAGCTCCGTCATCTCCCAGAATGATAAGTTTTTTCTTTTCATATAGCTTTACTATGGCTTCATCATTTGCTAGAGGTGTAGGTATAACGTTTATAAATGCAGCTCTTCTACCGGTTTCTTCACTGTATTTTGACAGTGCATATGCATATGCCTGTGAAGCTGTCAATCTTTCAGCATCCTCTTTCTTTACAGCATTTTCTAAAAGCTTTAAATCTCTGAATGGTTCTCCATACTCGGTGGTTATCACGTTGATTATTACATCGGGTTTCATTTTTCTCCATTGATCTACAAGTTCATTTATGGCTTCTCTGAGGCTTTTCTTTTCTTCTAATCCCTCGGCGTTTACTTTTAATCCTCTAAGGCTTCCAAGATGCAGCCCCCTTAAAACTTCTATATCTTTAAGTTTTAATGGAATGTTTATTCTGCTTTCAAGCTCTCTTTCAGCCACATCATATATTGTTCTTCCAATCTTCTCCACGTTTACATCGTAGCTTCCCACAATCTCTATGTCTTCTATGCTATACTTTAAATTCTTGTTTGCAAGTGGAATTCCATATGGCTCTAATTCTCCCATCTTTATTCTTTCAATTCCAACTGCTAGATGGTCTGCCACCATTCCTTGGCCTAGTAGAACTGTTTTTATCACGTAACCACCTTCATTTAGCTACGCTATTCATTAATATTCGGTTAGGTTAAAAGTTTATCTCATCCAGTTTCTTTTCATCGTAAATTTCCTTTAACTTTTCATATAGTTTTAAGCTTATAGTTGCCTGTGTAATTATCTTTTCAGTGTCCTCTATGATTCTTCTCATTGCGTCAAGCTTGCTTCTCAATCCAGGTATAAGTGATCTTGGATATTCTAATTGTTGAAGTGTTTGGTGGAGGATTATCATCAATCCGAATTTTTCCTTTGCCTTTTCAATTTCACCTTTAATTAGATGGTTTAGCGTTCTTCTTCTAAGTTCTCCGATTAGATCGGCTAATCCTAGAATGTATGCTTTTTCTGAGATTTCCAGTTCATCTATGGTTGGAAGTCTATTGTTCTTTTCTATTTCTAGAAGCGATTTTGCTTCAACATATTCTTGGATTGCAGTTGTAACTGTGGAGTTTAATGTCGAATTCTTCAGGTTCACTTTAACTTTTTCAATCTTTATTTTTTCTTCTGCTCTTTTAATCTTCTCTTCTGCTTCTTCGATTTTTCCTCTATGAATTGCTGTTACTGCTTCTCCACATATTCTTTGAATTTCTCTGAACTTTGTTTGCAGCTTATTTTTCTCCTCATATTCTTCAATCATTCTTTCATGTATTTTTCTAATTTCTTCTAATATTTTTTCAATATTTTTCATTTTTATCCTCTTATATTTTCATTTTCCTTAAATTTTTCCTCTGCTCTTTTTCCAGTATTCTGTTAATCTCATCTATTACTTCTTTATCTATAATTTTAATTAAAGTTAGAGTTTTATCTATTTCGTCAATATTTTCAACTGGAATTTCAAATGTAACTGCCTTTTCATATTCTCCTTCAATTTCTTTTTCATCGGCTATTAGCCTATATAATTCTTTGAAGTCTTCTTCATCCATTAAGCTTAAATATATTGTTTTCTTTTCTAACAATGCATTCAAAAAGTTTTTTAGTTCTCCACTTTCAGGTAAAATTAGAATTTCATGTTTGTCTTTTATTTTTCCCTGTTTAATTTTGATTTGAATGGTTATAAGTGGAGGCTTCGCGATTATTTTTGCTTCTCCCAAAGTTTCTCTGTCCACTTTCAGCTTTCTGTCTGATTGTACAATAATGTATGGTTTTCCATCTTCTGCCACTCCAAAAATATATATTGTTTCAGCTCTGCTGATTAAAGCTGCATATTCATCTAGTTTAATTCTTCTCCCTCCCCTATTCACCAAAATAGTTGTATAAAGCTGTTATAAGTGTTCTTCTATTTATTGATAGTAAATGTTAAAATGTTAAAGTTTATATGAGAGATGTTTGGAGGTGGACTTCATGTTTTGGAAGCTGGATGAGTTGACGTGGAGCGAGGCGGGTGAAGCTTTAAGAGAAGCTGACTATGTGCTTCTTCCCACCGGAAGCTTGGAGCAGCATGGTCCACATCTTCCATTAAGTGTTGATACGGTTAGAGCTATGTATTTGGTGGATGAAATTCTGAAAGGATCCGATAAATATAATTTAAAACTTGTATCGCTTCCAGTGCTTCCATATGGCTGTTCTGAGCATCATATGCATTTTCCGGGTACAGTGACTTTAGGTTTGGAGACTTATATTCACTTGGTGAAGGATATTGGTGTAAGTGTTCATAGGCATGGTGCCAGAAGATTTGCCGCCGTAAATTTTCATGGTGGAAACACATCTCCTTTATCTTTAGCTCTGCAGCTTGTAAGAGTTGAGACTGGAATGAAAACATATCTTATTCATTGGACTTCTTTTGCCAGGGATCTGATCGATGAGTGGACGGTTCCCGGATGGGGACATGCATGTGAACATGAGACCAGTATAATGCTATATTATAGGCCTGACCTTGTAAGGAAGGATAGAATTGTAAAACCTAAAATTAAATTGAAGTCTCCTATACAGGGTTTCAGATATTTCGATGAAATCACAGATACTGGTGGGCTTGGAGATCCTGGTAGAGCTTCAGCCGAATTTGCTGAAAAATTGATTGGAGAGGTGACTGATAGAATTTTAAGGGCTTTGAAGGAGAATTTGGAGGCTGAGAGATCTCGATGAGGCTTTGTCAACTTAGAAGTAGTGCCATATGGTTCTGTAATCCTCCATGTTTTCCCCTAATTTTTTAAGCTTATCTAAATATTCCCCTATGGATATATCTCTGTAAACATATCCTTCAGTTCTGCATATTCCCTTCTCCCATGGATGAAAGATGTAGACTCTCTCCCCCTTCTCCGTAATTCCTATCAATTCCCTGTCTTGCCATGCTCTGAGATGAGTTTTTCCCAGTTTTGGAACGTTGAAGACAGGTTCATCTGTTCTGAAGAGTCCTGGAAGCAGTCTTGCCTCCTCTTTTCTCTCTTGGAGTATTCTGGCTATTGGAACTAGGTATTCCTCATGTTCCCTTTTACCTTTAGCATAAAATGTATAGTATGGGTCTATTCCAATTTTTCTTAGAAGAATTCTTAGATGGACTGTTTGGAATCTTCTGCTCGTGTAAAGAGTGTAGACTTGTTGATTATAGATGTTGATTCCCTGCTTCTTCAACATTTTTACTGCCTCAACCATTTCAGGAGTTATTTCATATGCGCTTTCAATATGGGTTACCACTGAGATCGTTCTTTTACCTATAATGTTGTATTCTCCAAGTATTTCAGCGAGTTCTCCATCTATTCTCATAGGTACCGTTACAAGTGTTCTCGTTCCCCATCTTACACTTTCAATATGGTCGATTTCAGCTATTCTGCCTAGCAGATATTCTATCATCTTATTGTTTAATACGAAGGGGTCTCCGCCTGTTATTAGAATCTCTCTTATGGCTTCATGTTCTGGAAACCAGTTTAAAGCTTCATCTATTTCTCTTATGCTGTGGGATGCTGCCTTGTCGAATGGTTCTTTAACCATCCAGTTTCTCTGGCAGTATACGCAGATCTGTGGACATGAATCGTATGGCTTTATTATGGCTATGGTTACATATCTTCTAGTTATTAGGTTGCATGGTGTAGTGTCATGTTCCCCCATGAAATCGAAGTAGGTTTCCTTCTCATCTAAATGTTCAATCATCTTTGAAACGTAGAATCTTGAAGGTATAACTTGTTTTCTAACCTGTAGATCTTCCATCGTTTTTCCGTTGAATTGGAAGAGGTGAAGATAATATGGAGTTATACCCCACGGTATCTGGTTTTCTACGGCTTTACTTATGGCATCTACTTCCTCTTCGGATAGTTTAACTTTCAGTTTTATTATTTGTCTTAATCCTTCTTCTCCTTTGAATACGTTTTTGAAGTGCCACTTATAATTTTTCCAGTCATCTTCACTTCCAGATAATAATTGGAGTATTCTCCTCTTATTTTCCATTCTTATGTTGATAATTTCTGGATCTAGTCCTGAACGGTATCTTTCAAGATATTTCCTCATTTTCATCCACATTTGATCTAGAAATCTTGATCTTCTAACTCCTTCTCCTCTTCTCGCCGTGTACTTCATCTCCATCCATCTCCATATCTTGTTCTTCCATTTAATGCTGAGAATAGGTGGATGAATTCTGAGATGAATGTCTCTGAAATCTTATCCAAATTTTCTTCCGGTTTTCTCATTAGAATCCATAAGGTTTTCAGCGTGCTGAATCCAGCTTTTTCTTCGCTTGTTTTTGAGAAGATCTTCTTTAGAATTTTTGTTGTTTCCATTGTGAGCCAATCATCTATTATGTTTCTATTTGATTTTTCAGTTTTGTTTAGCAGTTGATATTCCAGTTCATTTATATATTTGAAGATTCTGCTTCTCGCTTCTTCAAGGGTTTTTGCTGTGCTGAGGATTCTTCCCGCTTCTCCTGCTTCTTTTATCAGTTTTTGGAGTTTAACTTTTTTATGATCCTTTAGAATCGTTATTTGCCGATTTAATATTTGTTTTTTGTCGAACATTGACTTTGACTATATCTCTTCAATATTTAAACTTTACGATTAAATTTTTCATATCCCTCAACCAGAAAGACTTTTAACGTAGAGATTTAAGTATTGAAGGGATTGTTTATGTGCAGTTCTATGTTGAATTATCCTAAAAATGCGGTTTTAACGTTCAGTGAAGAGGAGCGTCTATTCAGAAATGTAGTGGTTGAGTTCTGTCAGAGATATATTGCTCCCAAATGGATTGAGATAGATGATGCAGCTGAAAAGGATCCTATGAATCTTCCATTAAACTTATACGAAAAGATGGGTGAGCAAGGCTTATTCGCCATTCCATGTAGCAGTAGATTCGGCGGACAGGATGGAACATATACTATGGCTGTTATAGCCGTGGAGGAGGTGGCATATGCCGATCCAGCTGTAGCTGTAGCCGTATATACTCTTCTAAATAATGGTTGGCCTTTCGCTCTACAATTGTTCGGTAGAGATGAAGTGTGTGAGGAGATTATTCCGCAGGTTGCTAAGGGTAGAGGCTTCTTCGGAATAGCAACCACTGAGCCTCAGGGAGGATCAGATGTTGCTGGAATAAAAACCACTGCTAAAAGGGATGGATCAAAATATGTTTTGAACGGTGAGAAGGCATATATAAGTGGGGTTGGAGAAGTAACTAAGCTTCCATGGGGTGGAGGATGGTTTCTAGTTGCAAGAACCGGCGGCGAGGGGCATAGAGGTCTCTCAGCTTTCGCCCTTTTAGCCAAGAGCAACGGTTCCTTGAAGGAGGGCTTCAACCCCACCATCTATCCAGATATAGGTAGACATGGATTGACAACTGGAGGCTTTATACTTGAAAACTTCGATCTAGATGGCAGATATCTGCTTGGAGAGGAGAATAAAGGATTCTATCATGTGATGGAGGGTTTCAACCTTGCAAGAATCGTTGTAGCTGCAGCCTGTATTGGTGCAACTAAATGGCTTCTCGAGAAGGCTGCGGAATGGTTTAAGCAGAGAAAACTTTTTGGAGGAAGATATATCTCCTCTTTTCAAGGGATAAATTTCAAATTTGCCGAGCTCTATGCCAAATATGAGGCTGCAAGATACTTCGTATATAGGGCTGCCAGAATGGCTGACAAAATATATTTGGAGAAGGATCCCACATTGAATCCTAAAGATTTGAATGTTCCAGTGGCTTTGGCTAAAATGTGGGCTCCTGAAACTGCTGTGGATGTGGCTGAAGAGGTTATGAAATGGCATGGAGCCTTCGCATATACTAAGGAGTGTCCAGTCTATAGGGCTTGGCTTGGACTATTCTCATATGTGATCGGGGCTGAGGGCGCACAGAATATTATGCGATACATTATTGCAAGGGATCTTATTGGAAGTAAGTATGTTCGACCCAGCTAAATATTAAATAATTTTTATTTTTTATTTAAATTTTGAATTTGAAAGTAATGGAACATCTATTAAACCATACTGTTACAGCTGTTACATAATGCTTTTAAACGGAATTTTACACATATTTAGCATCAGTTTCACATAAAACTATAAAATATTTAATTGGAGGAGTTGAATGTGCAGACAGCTCTAATGTTAAGTGTGCAGAGCATTCTAATAGAGGGTAGAGGTTCAAGTCTAATAGTTCTACTACTTGTACTAGTATTATTCTATGCTGCATACAGTATGTCGAAGAGTGGAAGACCGCCTAAAATGAGAAGGCTTATAGCGATAGATGCCATCGAGGAGGCTGTGGGTAGAGCTGCTGAGATGGGTAAACCTGTACATTATACTCCAGGTATAAGCGGCTCATTATCTTCGTGGCAAGGTCCCCAAATGGTGGCTTCTATAAGTATTCTCGGATATGTTGGAGAACTCTGTGCAAGATATGATGTACCGTTGATAATCAATATGGCTCAAGCTGACGCTATTCCATTGATGGAGGAGACTTTAAGATTATCCTATTTGAAGGAAGGTAAACCTGAAAGATTTGATCCTAAGATGATTCGCTATCAGCCAAGCCAATCTACAATGGTTACAGCGATACTTGGAACTTTTCAGAGGGAGAGGCCTGCGGCTAACATGATGATCGGCGGATTATACTATGAATCTGTAGTTATAGGGGAGGCTGCAAACTTTATAGGTGCAATGCAGATAGGTGGAACCGCCAATACACATCAGCTTCCATTCATAGTTGCCACATGCGACTATGTTCTCATCGGAGAGGAATTATATGCAGCCGCAGCCTATATCTCCAAAGAGCCTATGCAGGTGGCAAGCATAGCCAGTGAAGACTGGATAAAATTCATTCTTCTAGCTATAACTCTGCTAGGCTTCATTCTTGAAGTTGTAGGGATACCTGTGGTAAGCTCCTTCTTGAAGTGGTGATGGATATGAGTGTTGCGAGGAGACCTGAAATATTCATATTTATAACAGGTGTGGTTATGGGTTTAACCCTCTTCGGCTACTTCTTCGATATTTCAGAGGTTCAGAATGCTGTTCAAACATTTCAGACATGGGCTACAGGTATAGGATGGTTTGCATTGGCATTGGGATTTTTAACAGCTGCAAGGGTTCATTTAAACCATATTCGTAGAAGAACTCCTGGAAGATGGTATTTCAGCGCCTGGCTGTTCATATTGACTTTTATAGTAACAGTTGCCGGATTGATAAGTCAGTCTACAGGTTTCTATAAATGGAGTTTCACTTGGGTTTATACTCCGCTGGGTGCAACTCTATATGCAACTACTGGATTCTACATATTCTCAGCTGCTTACAGGGCTTTTAGAGCTAGAAACTTGGAGTCAAGCATACTATTAATAGCTGGAATACTTGTAATGCTTGGAAACTGTACTGTTGGAGAGGTTATTTGGAATCAGATTCCAGCGATAAATGAATGGTTACAGTTGAATGGTGAAACTCCTGCTATGAGAGCTCTGCTCTTCACTGCAGCCTTCGGATTAATCCTCTTCGGAATAAGAGTTCTGATGGGTGCTGAGAAGAGATTTCTAGGTGTAGTTGAAGGTGGAGGTGGATGAGATGGGTGAGAAGAGTATATGGGTTAAACTTGGAGAATTGGATAGACGAGTTCTATATTGGACTCTATTCATCCTTCTAGCGGTACCCTTCCTATATCCATTGGGTCTGCCGGTCTCCATTTCGGAGACGACGCTCACCCTATATAATTATATTGAAACTTTAGGTCCAGATGATGTGGCAGTGGTGGGTATACAGGCAGGTGTAAGTGCATGGCCTGAAGTTCTTCCAGGACTTGTAGCTGTAACGAAGCATCTCGTTTCCAGAGGGGTCAAAATAATCTTCTGGGGCTTCTATACGGATGTGGATATGACGATGAATGCTATAAAGGCAAGGGTTCCGCAGCTTAAGTGGGCTAATGAACAGGTTGGCTCTGGAGACTATAAATATGGAGTGGACTGGGTTTACATTGGACTTTTAGCTGGAGGTGAAGCTGCAGTTGCACAGTTGGCGGATGATCTTCACTCCGTAATTAAAGCCGACAAGTTCGGCACTCCTGCAGATCAAATTCCACTGCTTCAAAAAGTTCACAATGCAGCTGACATAGCATTAGTGGTAACTTCAGATACAGGTGACTATGGAGACTACTACATTAGACAGTGGGCTGTAAGATATAAGACGAAGGTTGCTGAGGTGGGAATAGCTATGAACTATTCCACATTCATACCATACTATAATGCTGGATTAGCTGTAGGTGCACTTAAAGGTGTTAGGGGAGGAGCTGAATACGAGAGGCTTATAGGATCATTGGGAGAGGGAACTCAACGTATGGATGCATTGAACGTTTCACATCTCCTAACAATATTCGCCGTACTGTTGGCGAATATATGCTACTTTATGACTAGAGGGAAGAAGGGAGGTGGAGGATAATGCCATATCCAACTGAACCTGTGGAAATTTTAGGTGCATGGGTTGGAGCATTTCTAACTATAGCCATCTACAGCTATATTCTTTACAGGGAGAATTTAGTCTTCAGATTCGCTGAACACACATATATAGCTGTTACATTTGCCGTTTCAATAGTTCAAGCTGTAAGCATGATTCAGAATAATATTATAGCTCCACTGAGCAATGGTCAATTAACCTACATTGTTCCAATAATTTTAGGTTTAATGCTTTATACTCTGCCATTTAAACAGGTTAGATGGATGGCGAGATATACTGTTTCATTCCTTGTCGGAATAGGTTTCGGTGTAGCCATAAGAGGGTCGTTGACGGCTTCAATTATAGATCAAGTGTTAGGCTCAATAACGCCTCCGATAAATGGTTCTCCATTAGACTGGTTTAACTATATATGGATTGGATTGGGCTTCATCCTTGTAACAATGTATTTTACATTCACCGTTGAACATAAAGGTGCATATTACTATCCGACGAGGCTTGGAAGATACATATTAATGCTGGGATTGGGAGTATATTTTGGAAATACTGTTCAGTTCAGAATGGCAATGCTTTCAGGAAGAGTTCAATATCTACTCCAAGTGTTCAAAATTATTCCATGGCCCTAACCTTAAACTTCCATTTCTTTATTTAATTTTATTGTGGAAACTTTCATATTGCTATTGTCATTATAATTATTTTAGGTGGAATATTGATAGAGATTTATGCTTCATCATATGTTGAATTACTGTTTTCAGCATTCCTATATCTCGTCGCTGCATCTTCCATTGTTAAAGTGTTTTTCTCCATTCTCCTATTAGGAAAGTTTTCAAGAAATTTTCCTTTTATATTTAAATTGTTGGCAGCCAATTTTCTAGGCTCAACTTTGTTCTTCACTGTAATGTATATTCAAATTTTCCACTTTAAAGATCTACTATTCTTCATCTACAGTTTAAGCTATATTATTTACATTGTAGTTTACGCTTTAATCTTCTTTGTATGTATGGTTTCCGTTGAATACTTCACCTATAAATACGTCTTCTTTAAAGGTTCCTTTGGGAGAGGTGATCTATTAGCTCTCCTCCTCCTTCTCAACTCCATCGCATATATTATAATCTATGAGTTGGGGCTGCTTATCCCATTTGGCGGATTATGATCCAGGGAATATTTAAATCAAGGTTGCTGATTTATCTAAGGGGAGGTTGAATTTAATGGTTGAGGTTTCGCTTCTAAGCGAACTTGCAGATATGAAACTTCTAGATGAACTTTTAAAGTTTCCATTAGAGTTAGATCCTTTAGCCTGTCTCCAGTGTGGTAAATGTACAAGCGGTTGCACGGTTATGGTTTTAATGGAGAATTATCCGAGCAGGGTTGTGGAGAGGGTTAGATTGGGCTTGATTCCTGCACTTTTAAAGTCCGATTTGATTTGGGCTTGTACTCAATGCCAGAAATGTAGGGATGCATGTCCACAGAAAGTTTCACCTGTAGAAGTTTTTATAGCTTTGAGAAATCTTGCAGTTTTGAAGGGTGAGAGTGTTCCACAATCCTACTTGAAGATGCTGTCAACCCTGTTGGAGAGGGGGTTTATTCAGGAGGAGATGAAAGTTCTAGGTTCAGATAGCATTGAATATGATCGTTCAAATCTAAATCTTCCACTTCTCAAGGGACCTAAAAATTTAGAAAAATTTCAAATGAACGTTATGAAGGCGTTTGAAAAGGAGGATGTATGAGAAGATGAGATATGTTTTCTTTCCAGGATGTCTATCAGCCACCCAGCAATATGCCTATGAATTTTCTGCCTTGACGGTTCTAAATGAACTGGGAGTTGAGATAATTTATCCGGAGAATGTTAATTGTTGCGGTTTTCCCTTGAGAAGTTTAAACTCTTATGGCTGGATCTATCTGTCCGCTAGACTTATGTCGGTTCTCGAAGATTTTGATGCTCCAACACTTCTACTCTGTAATTGGTGCCATGAATCTTTAACCTATGCTATTCGACTTTTATCTGGCAATTCAGAACTTTTAGAATGGGTTAATGAATTGTTAAAGGAGGAAGATTTAGAGTTTAAGGGGAATCTTAAATTTAAACATTTAATCGAAGTGTTGCATGATGATATAGGATTGGAGAAGATAAGTTCCCATTTGAAGAGGAAGCTTGAAGGATACTGCTTCTCCATTCATCCCGGATGCTATTCCTTTAGACCTGGAGATCATCCCAAGATGGACAGTAATGAGAAACCTTTAAAGCTTCTAGAATTGGTTGAGGTTTTAGGGGCTGAGGGAAGAAACCATTTAGATTGTTGTGGATGGGCTATCTCAAAGACAAGTATGGATGTTGGATTAACTTTGAGTGGAAATAGAATTAAAGAGGCTGCAGATAGTTCATGTGATGGAATTATAATTTCATGTCCACATGGAGGTGAAATTATGGAGACAAATTACATGGATTCTGCAAAGGCTTCCAATGTTAAAGCCGATATTCCTGTACTATATTATCCTCAACTTCTGGGTTTGGCTTTAGGTTTGAAGCCTGAAAAAGTTGCACTTCACTTGAATAAATCTCCGGTGGCAGTATTGTTAAGGCGGCTTGGATATTTAAATTAAAATTTCATTTTCTTATAAATATTTCATAATTGTCTTGAATGTGAATGCTTTTATATTCATTTGGAAATTTAATTGCCAAGTATTGGGATTATGGTTGCAGCTTCATTTATCAGCATGATTTCAGCATCTCTCCCCTTCTCCTTTAAAGCTTCATCTATTGCTTTTTGAAGATTTGTAAATGGCTTCAAGTTTATCTTGGTAAGAATGTTCTTCTCAAGTAATGTTACAGCCCATATTTCAGCTTTCTTCATTAATTCAGCCAGTCTAGCTGCTTTATGATATCCCAATCTATAATTTTCCTCTATTTTTCTAACTATTTCTTCAGGTTTTCTTGTGGATGAGAGTAGATTGTAGAAGTTTCTTGGACCTATCCCTTCTTTACATTCAGCTACGAGGATTATGATTCCTTCATCCTTTAACGCTGATTTAACGTTTTCTATGGCTTTATGTGCTTGGTAGAGTGATATGTTGAAGGATGATTCAGCCACTGCAATTATGATGTCAGCTTTCTCCTCTATTCTCCTTGTATAAAATTTCTTCGCTTTTTCAACGCATTTCATGAATGTTTTATTTATGTTTCCCGTTTCCAGCTTTATGATTTCTCTTCTTCTATTAATTACAGTCATTATGGAATATATGTCTTCTTCTCTGTCTAGAAGTTTAAGTGCCTCCATCATGTCTTCATGTACTGAATTGTCCTTCAACCTTAATGGTTGCGCATTTTTATCCAATGCAAATTTATGATTATACTCTATGGTTTCATATCTCGAGATTCCTGGAAGTAGAAATTTTCTTCCACCTGTATATCCTGCAAAGTAATGTGGCTCCACAGATCCTATCACTATTATTTTTTCAGCCTCCAAAATTCTCCTATTCACATATACCTGGTTTTTAAATCTCGTTTTTCCAATATAGCTGGTTTTTCGGCGTTATGTATCTTTATTTTCTCCTTTAACTTCCAATATTTTTCTCCCAGAATCCATTTCAACTCTTCTTCTCTTGGAGGTCTATGTGCTCCGCTTGCAATGAGAATTTCAAATCTTTTATCTTTAATCTTGCTGTATATGTCTCCAAGAATAGTGAATGTTGGAGTTGCCCTTTCATGATCATTTACAATTATAATTGTTATTTTTCTCTAGAAATTCCTCTAATCCCTGACATCTTCTATTCGTGAAAGACTTTTCAAACTTATCGTTTAACGATAGCGTTTTAATTAGGTTTCTTTCAGGAATTTCGCATTTAACTGTCTTCTCTCCATATAATATTTTTATTTGCATTTTTCATCTTCTGAGAATTGCGGTCAATGCTGATGAGATTACTTCGTCTGTAAAGTTTCTTTGATTTATAGCTTTGGTTGGACATGCAGCTGCACATGTTCCGCAGCCTCTGCATGAGGCTTCGTCAACTTCAGCTATTCCTCTCTCAGAATCAACTCTTATGGCATTGTATGGGCAGACGGCTGTGCAAATTCCACATCCACTACATTTCTCTTCGTCTATTTCAATAGTGTATGGTTCAGCCTCCACCTTTCCCTTTAAGAGAAGTTTCATAGTTTCCGCTGCAGCTGCAGATGCTTGAGCTATGCTTGCAGGTATATCTTTTAATCCCTGTGCACATCCGCAGACATAGATTCCTCTTATAGCTGTCTCAACCGGTCTGAGTTTCGGATGGGCTTCCAATATGAATCCATCCATGCTTCTTGAAACTTTTAGGGTTGAAATTATCTTTTCCACATTTGGATTTGGAATTAATCCGGTCTCAAGTATTATCATGTCCAGTTTAAATCTGAAAAGTTCCCCCGCATTTGTATCATATATATCCACTTTTAATTTTCCATTTTCCTCCTCTATTTCCATGGGTTTTCCTCTTATGAAGAATATGTTCTTCATTTTTCTAATTCTTCTATAGAATTCTTCATATCCCTTTCCAGTAGCTCTAATATCCGTGTAGAATATGTATACTTTTGCTTCTGGATTTGAAGTGGCAATGTAATATGCATGTTTAAGTCCAGCCATGCATCCTATATTGCAGCAGTATGGTAGATATCTTTCATCTCTTGACCCTGCACATAATATTATTCCAATTTTCCTTGGAGTTTTTCCATTTCTCGGCGAGATTATTCTGCCTTTGGTAGGTCCTTCAGCCGAATATATTCTTTCAAACTCCATGCCCGTGTAAATGTCTTTTAATCCATCATAATTATATTCACTTATCTTTCTTGGATCTAAGAGTTCATATCCGGTGGCTATTATTATAGCTCCAACTTTAAGCTCCATCTCCACCGCTTTATCCTCATAGTTGATTGCTTGTGTTGGACAGATCTTCATGCATATTCCACATATATTTTTATTTAGCTTCAAACAGTTTTCAGAGTCGATTATATATGTGCTTGGAATTGCCTGTGGAAACGGCTTATATATAGCTTTTCTCATGCTTAATCCACAATTATATTCGTCTGGAACTTTTACTGGACATTTCTCAGCGCATAGTCCACATGAGATGCAGCGATCCATCCTCACATATCTAGGTTTCACTAATACTTTTACTTTGAAGTCTCCGACTCTGCCTTCCACATTTAATATTTCACTGTTTGTAAGTAATGTTATATTTCTATTTGTTGAGATCTCGTTCATTAGAGGGGTCAATATGCATAGAGAGCAGTCTAAGGTTGGAAATGTTTTATCGATTCTAGCCATATTTCCTCCTATTGTGGGTTCTCTTTCAACCAGGTAGACTTTTAATCCTGCTTTCGCTAAATCTAATGCTGCTCTTATACCTGAAATTCCTCCACCTATGATGAGAACTTCTCTTCTAACTTTGAATTCTCTCTTCTCTATCGGTTTATATTTGGATACTTTCATCACTGCTGCATGAATTAAATCTATGGCTTTATCGGTGGCTTCTTTTGGGTTTTCTCCATGAACCCAGGAGCATTGTTCCCTTATATTTGCAATCTCAAGTAGATATCCATTTAACCCTGCCTCTTCAACTGCTCTTCTGAAAGTTTCTTCATGCATTTTGGGTGAACATGCTGCAACTACAACTCTATCCACTCTTCCACTTTTAATATCTTCTTTTATCAATTCCTGTCCTTTCTTTGAGCACATAAATGTGTAGTGGCGTACAATACTTACATGTTTAAATTTTTCAGCTTCTTTGGCAACTTTTTCAACATCTACAACTCCAGCTATATTCTTTCCGCAATGACATATGTATACTCCTATCTTCACACTTCTCCCCTACCTCTACATCAATATAACTTTACCATTATATTAGTAACTGTTGATTTGTGGAGAAATTTTATAGAAAAATTAAAGGTTATATTTATTTATATTGCTCCGCTTTTCTTTTCCTCAAATTCTCTATGAGTTTAGGTATAACTTGGTATAGGTCTCCTATAATGGCATAGTCTGCTGCAGATATTATAGGTGCTTCAGAATCTTTATTTATAGCCACTATTATTTTTGCTCCTTGGATTCCTGCAAGATGCTGTATTGCTCCTGAAACTCCTATGCCAATATAAAGTTTAGGTTTAACTTTGTGGCCTGAAAGTCCAACCCACTCGTTAAACCATTTTAAATCTGCGGCTATGGGTCTGCTACATGATACTTGTCCCTTCAACAGTTCCGCTAACTCCTCTATCATATTGCAGTCTTCCTTTCTTTTCACTCCTCTTCCAAGAACTATCAGTATTTCAGCTTCTTCAAGCGGTTTTCCTTCAAGCTTCTTTACATCCGTCTTCAAAACTTTTATTGAAGTTTTCTCAATTCTAACTTCAACTTCTTCTATTTCAACTGGATTGTTCCATTTCATTTCAGCTTTGAAGCTTCTTCTTGGAATAGTTAACACTGCAGGTTTCCCTTTAATTTTTTCAAATGCTATTGCCTTTGAAGCGTATACCATTCTCTCCGCTGAGAGTTCTCCGTTTTCTTCAATTTTAAAGTTTATGCAGTCTGTTATGCATCCAGTTTTATATTTTGCAGCTATTCTGGCAGCTGCTTCTCTATTGTTTTTTGTAGAGTCTAAAATTACTGCTATTGGCTTGATATTTGAAATTATTTTTTGGAGAATTGCCGTTAATTTTTCAGGGTTCAAGTTTAATTCATTTAAATCTTTAATCATATATACTTTGTCAGCGCCGTATTTGAACAGTTTTTCCACTTCGTCCAGCTTCTCTGAGCATATGGCTGAAACTTTAATATTCTTTTCTTCAGCTTCCGATTTCCCCTTACTTAGCAATTCGCAAAGCGTAGTATAGTCTTCGGAGTATATGAGTATCTCTTCCATCTTTATCCCTCCAATACTCCCTCCTTTTCCAAGTGTTGGATGAGTTCTTCCACCATTTCCTCTACCGGTTTATCCTTTATGACTATGTTCTTTCTCTTCACCTCTAGACCTTTTAAATCTATGAGTAATACTTTCGGCTCCGCATCTATTTTGAGGCTGCTTAAATTTATCTTTTCAATAGGTTTCCTTGAGGCTTTTAGAATTGCCATTAATGGTGGAAGTCTTGGAACATTTATCTCTCTAGTTACGGTTATTATGCATGGTGTTTCAGCCTCCACAAGTTCATATCTATCCTCCAAGTCTCTTTGAGCCTTGATCTTTCCATTCTTAACTTCTATGGATCTAACATAGGTTATGCATGGCATGTTCAATATTTCTGATATTCTAGGTCCAATCTGAGATGAATAACTGTCAATGGACATTTCTCCAAGTAGAATTAGATCGAATGGGCCTTTCATTTTTAAGATTTCAGATAATACTTGTGACGTTATATAAGTGTCAGGTTTAACATTAATATCGTTCACTATCTGTATAGCCTCATCAGCCCCCATTGCTAAAGCTTCCCTTAAAATTTCTCTTGCCTTTTCTCCTCCAAAAGTTATAGCTATCACTGATCCACCTATCTTCTCCTTTATTCGAACCGCTTCTTCTAGGGCATTTCTGTCTAGATCGTTGAACTTCATTGGAGCTGTGGAGATTAGAGGTTTTCCGGTTGCGGAATCCATCCTTAACTGTGAAACATCTACTGCATGCTTAACGCAGACAGCTATCCTCATATTCTATCCCGAAATCATTTTTCCAATGTAAAGATATTTTTTTCGCTTAATCAATTATTTAATATAGTTGAACTTTTGACGGCGATTTTAAATTCAAGCTTTCCTTTTATAGAATTATATAATAAGCTTTAATACTTGTGAGTTTAATTCTCATAGGGGAATCTTTATGTCTAGGAGTTCGAGGATACCTGGATTCTATAAGCTTCCAGTAAATGAAAGATTGAAAATTGTAAGGGATTTTGCAAATTTAACTGAAGAGGAGGTTGAACTTTTAACTAGGACTGGAAGAATGCCTTTAGATTTGGCTGACAAGATGATCGAGAATGTTATAGGTACATTTGAGCTTCCATTTGGTGTTGCAGTCAACTTTCTTATAAACGGTAGAGATTATCTGATTCCTATGGTGATTGAAGAGCCTTCTGTGGTTGCAGCTGCAAGTCATGCTGCAAAGTTGACTAGGACTGGCGGCGGAATCTTCACGAACAGTACTGGTCCAATTATGATTGGACAGATCCAATTGGTGAATGTTCTTTCACCTAGGAAGGCTACATATGAAATATTGATGCATAAGGATGAAATATTGGAGATTGCTAATAGGCAGGATCCAATATTAGTTAAACTTGGCGGTGGAGCTAAAGATTTAGAGGTTCGAATTTTGAATACTTTTTTAGGATCTATGGTTATTGTTCATCTATTGGTGGATGTTAGAGATGCTATGGGTGCTAACGCTGTGAACACTATGGCTGAAGCTGTTGCACCATATATTGAAAAGTTGACTGGTGGAAAAGTATATTTGAGAATACTTTCAAACCTTGCGGATAAGAGGCTTGTAAGGGCATATACACGTGTTCCAAAAGATGTTTTAGGTGAAGATTTGGTGGATGGAATAATATATGCTTATGCTTTTGCAGCTTCTGATCCATATAGAGCTGCCACCCATAATAAGGGAATTATGAACGGTATAATTGCAGTGGCATTGGCTACAGGTAACGATACGAGAGCTCTTGAGGCTGGAGCCCATGCATATGCTGCTAGGAATGGTAGATATACATCGCTCTCCGTTTGGGAGAAAGATGAGAATGGAGATTTAATAGGATGGCTTGAACTTCCAATAGCTGTTGGAATTGTTGGCGGTGCAACTAAAAGTAATCCATTAGCAAGAGTTTCTCTTAAAATTTTAGGTGTTAAGAGCGGTTCTGAACTGGCTGAGGTTATGGGTGCTGTGGGTTTAGCTCAGAATTTAGCTGCTATAAGGGCTTTAGCTTCTGAGGGAATTCAGAAGGGTCATATGAAGCTTCATGCTAGAAACATTGCGATAATGGCTGGAGCTGTTGGAGATGAAATATCGAAGGTTGCTGAAGAGCTGGTTAAATCCAGAGTTATCAGAGTTGATAAGGCTAAGGAGATTTTGATGCGTTTGAGAAGTAAAAGTTCATAGTTTTTTAAGCCAGCAATCTAAAATTTTTTCCTCATATTTTACGGTTAAATGTTCAAATTCCTTTAGAAATCTTTTACATTCTTCATCTAATCTCGACACCGTTCTCTTAAATTCCTCCTCCTTTTCTCTGAGAATTTTCAATGCTTCCATTCTGTTAATCTTTTTGAAATTTATCTTTTTTCCAGGTTCCATTTGGGAGATTCTCCATAAATCCGGAATTATCAACTTTCCTATTATTGGATATCCTCCAGTTGTCTGGGCATCCATCATTAATACTATTGGATTTCCATCTGGAGGTATCTGTATTGCACCTGGAATTGTACCGCAACTTATCATTCTTCCAACACCTTTCAAATATTTCGGTTTTTCAGCTTCCAATCTATATCCCATTCTGTCAATGCTGCTTGAAACTTTGAATTCTGTCTTATAGAATTCGTCTATGGCTTCTATCTTGAAGATTTCTTCATGTGGTCCCGGCATCACTCTCAATTCTCCACTATCCATACATGTCTTCTTCTCCAGTCTTCTTGCCGGTGCAACTTTAACCAGCTCCTCAAATCTATTTTTAACTAAATATATGGTTGAGTTTTCCCGTATTCTTCTTCCAATCTTTCCTCTCAGATAGTGGGATCTGCTTCCCAGTATTATAGGCTCGGAGATTCCTCCAGCTATTGAAATGTATGCTACAATCCCTTTCACCATGCTGTGAATGCTTAATCTACCACCTTTTCTAATTGGAATTGCCTCCCATTCCCTGATTTTTTCACCGTCAATTTCTCCTTCCACTTCTGCTCCCGTTATGGCTATGACTATGTTTTCTAAAGCTTCCATTTCAATGGAGCTTTGAAAAATCTCTATACATGCTGATGAAATATTGTTTCCGACAAGTATGTTCGCGTAGATTAGAGATTCTAAATCTAGGGCTCCTGAGGAGGGAACGCCATACTCCCTGTAGCCGCTTCTTCCAAGATCTTGTATTGTAACTCCTGGACCGGCTGCCAATACTTTCAATGCCGGTATACCTTTAAATTTTTCTGTTTCAATTTTCATTTTACTCTTAGCCAGTAAACTGTTGTATTCTTCTCTTTCTATTGGTCTAAATTTTACGTGATCCCCTACCTTCAGTAAGGTGGGAGGCTTCTTTTCATGGTTGAAGAGCCTTATAGGTGTTCTTCCTATTATTCTCCATCCGCCTGGACTTTCAAATGGATATATACCTGTCTGTTTTCCGGCGATGCCTACAGATCCCGCTGGAACCCTTAATCTAGGATTCTTCAATCGGGGTGCAGCTATCTTCTCCGACACTTCTCCCATATATGGGAATCCAGGTATGAAGCCTATCATGTAAACTCTGTAGATTCGGTTTGAATGTATTTTGACAACTTCTTCAACGCTTATACCTGCATGTTCAGCTATATCTTTTAGGTCTGGTCCAAATTCTCCGCCATAAATCACCGGAATCTCCACTATTCTTCTCCGACCATTTCTTCTCTTTCTCTTCAATTTTCTAATCTTCTCTTCCTCTTCTCTTATTTTTTCAGTTAGTTCTTCAAAATTTATTTTTAAAGGATTGTAGATTACTAGAAGCGTAGTATATGCTGGAACTGTTTCAACAATTCCTTTCACAGTTTTTTTAACTCTATTATTTAAATCGATTATTATTTCATTTGCCTCTACGCTGATTTCATCTGAAACCTCCACCAGTAAGGCATTCTCACCGAAACTTCTCATTTTAAACTTTCCATATATTGGCATTGAATGTCACCGGCCATCAAAACCTATATAGCCGATGCCAATTTAAGATTGATGGTAGATTTAGAAAGCATGTTAAGGGGGCTTTCAAATTAAAAGCAGATTGGCTTCCATTATAGGTTTAATTAAACATTTGGAATGTGTCGATGAGATTTCGAACTGCAATTTCCAAGTTGAAGTGAACGGTGAACTCTTAATCTTTGAAAATGTAGTTAAATCGGAGAATACTGTTCAATTTCGATTGGAAGGAGTACAGTATAATGTTAAACTTGAGGATAACTGTTTGGAAGTATATTCAGTGAAGGATAAGCTTAAAGTTGAGAAGGGTGGAAGGGAAGCAATTGGCGGTAAGGGAAGATTGATAAGGGCTAGAGTGGCTGGCAGAATCGTTAAAATCCATGTTAAAGTTGGCTGCAAGGTGAAGAAGGATGATCCGCTTCTAACCATGGAGGCTATGAAATTGATGGTTGAGGTTAAATCTCCCATCAATGGAATTGTAAGGGAGATTCTAGTTGGTGAAGAGGAGAATGTGAAGGTGGGTTCACCTTTAATGATAATTGGAGGAGAGGGTTAAATTATGGTTAAAATTGTGGATTTAACTTTGAGGGATGCTCACCAATCACTTCTCGCCACTAGGCTTAGAACACGCGACATGATTCCCATTCTCGAGGAGATGGATAAAGTTGGATTCTATTCGCTTGAGGTTTGGGGTGGCGCCACATTCGATGCACCCTTAAGATTTTTGATGGAGGATCCTTGGAAGAGGCTTAAAATAATTCGTGAAAGAGTTAGGAAAACTAAGCTTCAAATGCTTCTTCGAGGCCAAAACCTTGTGGGTTATCATCACTATCCAGATGATCTCTGCGTAGAGTTCGTTGAGAAGGCCTATGAGAACGGTATAGATATATTTAGAATATTTGATGCTTTAAACGATTTGAGAAATCTTGAAACCACTGTTAAAGCTGCAAAGAGAATTGGAGCTGAAGTACAGGTGTGCATGGTTTACACTATAAGCCCTATTCATACACTTAGCTATTATGTTGATCTGGCTAAGGATATTGCAGCCATGGAGGTGGATTCAATATGCATTAAAGATATGTCTGGAATTCTCACTCCAAGCATGGCATATGAATTGGTGAGCAGGATTAAGAGTGAGGTTAAAATATCCGTGGATGTTCACTCACATACTACGAGTGGAATGGCTCCAGTAACTTTAATTAAATCTGTTGAGGCTGGCGCCGACTTCATAGATTGTGCAGTTTCATCCATGTCTATGTATACTTCTCATTCACCGGCTGAAACCATGGCTGTAATGCTTAAAAATACAGTTTTCGATCCTAAACTTAACCTGAATCTTCTATATAAAATTTCAAGATATTTTTGGATGATTAGAAGAAAATATGGCGAATATGATTATGCTTTGAAGAATCCTCCTGTAGATGTAAGAGTTCTTGAACATCAGATACCTGGAGGAATGTACAGTAATCTATTGGCACAGTTGAAGGAGCAGAATGCTGAGGAGAGGTTAACGGAGGTTTTGGAGGAGATTCCTAAGGTGAGACGTGATCTCGGATGGCCTCCTCTTGTAACACCTCTCTCACAGATTGTGGGTACACAGGCAGTTCTAAACGTGCTTTTCGGAAGATATAAAATGATAATAAATGAGGTGAAGGCTTACGTTAAAGGCTTGTATGGTAGGCCTCCTGCACCTATAAATGAAACACTTAAAAATAGATTGCTGGAAGGGGAGAAACCGATTAAATGTCGACCTGCAGATCTTCTTCAACCAATACTTCCCAAAATTAAAAGGGAACTGCCGAAAAAATATGTGGAAAAGGAAGAGGATTATTTGACCTATGCACTCTTTCCTGAAACTGCTTTAAAATTCTTTAAATATAGGGAGAAGATTTCAGCTTTAAGGGAAGGTTCATATAAAGTTTTGATGGATGGGAAAGAATATCATGTGAAATTAAAGTATTTTTAACTTCTTCAATTTTCCCATAATTTAAATCTTTAACTGAAAGGGGGATGCAGCTTAAAATATAATCTAGTATAGCTACTTTCCCTTTATAATCATTTCATGCTTCATTGACTATTTCGATTTATTAGTTGGAGAGAAGAATGTTTTCGTTGATTTCGCTTTCTTTATCCTTAATATGGCTGATTTTGATGCTAAGTCTGTCCTGTAATTTTCTGTCATGCTGCTTAAAACGATTTTAACCTTTAAACTTTACTTTCTTATATTTTTTATTCTTCATCTGCGATAACTCTTATATATTTCCCATTATACAAATAAGTTCAGTGGCCTATATTTTCGTATTTTGAGGGATATAATATGTTACAGTCTGGAAGGGTAAGTGGATTAATATATCTATTGATAGTGGCTGCGTCTGCATTATACTTTATCAAGCGCGGCGAGAAGGGCAATATTCCTGAAATTCGAAGGGTTTCAGGTTTAGATGCCATTGAAGAGGCTATTGGAAGAGCCACCGAGATGGGTAGACCTGTATTTTGTTCGCATGGCATTTCTGGACTTTCAGATGCGACATACGGTCCCCAGACAATTGCAGGTTTAAGCGTCTTAAACTATGTGGCTAGACTTTGTGCAAGATATGCTACAAGGGTGATTGTACCTGTAAGGCAGGTGTCAGTTTATCCTATTGCAAGGGAGATTGTTGAAACTGCCTATAAATTGGAGGGTAAACCTGAACAGTTTAGACCTGAAGATATAGTTTATCTTTCAGGATTCCAATTCGGCTATTCACTGGGCTATATGAGTTTGATGGAGAGGGAGAGGGCTGGAGCAAACATCATGGTCGGTGCCTATTGGGCGGAGTCTCTGCAGCTGTCTGAGACTGGTGCGAGGGTTGGTGCATTACAGGTTTCTGGAACCGCCAATACTCATCAGATACCATTCTTCGTTGTTGCAACCGACTATACTTTGATAGGTGAGGAGATTTATGCTGCTGGCGCTTATCTATCTAAGGATCCTGCAATGGTTGGAAGCATCGTTGCACAGGATATCGGCAAGTTCATTGGAATTGCACTTATAGTTCTCGGCGTAATAGTGGGTTTGAGTGGAACCAATTATATTGTAAAACTTTTGGAGATGTGAGATTATGGCATGGTATAAACGTGTTGAAATACCAATAATAATTACAGCCATATGTGCATTGATACAGATATTACCCTACTATTTCACGTTGGGTGCTTCTGTTGAAGATTTCCAAGCAACTTTCGTTAACTGGCAAATGGTTGTGGGTACTGGAGCCACATTTGTAGGTGCAATAGCTATACTTCAACTTCATATTCCAAGAATTATGAAGAGAAGACCGCAATGGGAGTATAGTACAGCGCTGGTTGCAATGTTCGTTATAATGTTGATATTTGGGCTTCCAATCAGAGAGTTAGGCTTAGGGTTGGATAATTCAGTATTCGAGTTCCTCTATGGAAATGTTTTGACACCGTTGTCAAGCACCATGTATTCGATTATAGCATTCTTCATAGCTTCCGCTGCCTATAGAGCCTTCAGGGCTAGGTCGCTTGAGGCAACCATACTGTTAGTTGCAGGTTCACTTCTATTATTGAAGAATGCTCCTATTGGGACTGCTGTTTGGCCTGGTTTCGGAACTATAGGTGACTGGCTTTTCAATGTACCTAACATGTCCACTCAGAGAGCAATTCTAATTGGAGGTGCTTTGGGAGCAATAGTTCTAGGAGTTAGAGCTATGACCGGATATGAGAGAGGCTATCTGAGGGGTGGAGGTGAGTAGAATGGTGGCTGAGGGTGAAACAATCTGGGATAAACTTGAAAACATTGATAGACGAATACTTTACCTGTTAATATGGATTGTGGTGCTTCCACCGCTCATCTCCCCTATAGGATTACCCATTTCCATAAGCCCCAGCACCGTCGCATATTATGAGGCTATTGAGAAGCTTCCTCCAGGATCGATGGTTGTCGTATCCTTCGATTTCGGTTTAAGTGCTCTAGGTGAACTGTATCCAATCGCCGTTGCCACATTCCATCATCTATTCTCGAGACCTGTAAAATTTGCAATTATCGCAACGTGGAATGAGGGTCCAATAGTAGCTAAAATGATTATAGATAAATTGAATCCGGAGCAAACATATCATAAAGTTTACGGTGAGGATTGGATCTTCCTGGGATGGGCTCCAGGAGGAGAGCAGGCTATGGCTGCTCTTGGAAGGGATATTTGGGGAACCATTACAAAAGATTATATTTATAAAAAACCTGTCAGCCAGTATCCGATAATGCAACATTTAAAATCTGCTAAAGATGTAGATATATTAATAAGTCTTGAAACTGGAACTCCTGGGGCTGATGAATGGGTTAGACAGTGGTGGGAGCCTTATCATGTTCCAATGCTCGTTGCATGTATCGGAGTTATGGCTCCAACCGTTGCTCCCTATGTTCAAGCTGGACAATGTTTAGGTCTGCTTCCAGGTTTAAGAGCTGGAGCCGAATATGAGAAGCTTCTGGGCAGACCTGAACTTGCAACTGCTGCTGCAGATGCCATATCAACTTCACATATACTTGTTCTAGCATTCGTAATTATAGGTAATATTGGATATTTCGCTAAAAGGAGGAGGAGAATGGAATGAGCGATTTCACAACCTATTTTGGAGCTTTTCTGGGAGTTTTATTCACCCTGGCTGTTTACAGTTTCCTATATAGGGAGAATCCGTGGTCAAGGCTTGCAGAGCATATGTTCATTGGAAGCGCCATAGGCTATGGAATTGCATACGATTTGGATTGGATGAGAAGCCAGTGGGAGGGGAGATGGTCTCTCACATCTACAGGAGTTACAGCTTTCGCTTTCGCTCTTCTTTTAGGACTGCTCTGGTACTTCAGATTCTCAAGAAAATATTTCTGGCTTTACAGGATTCCTCTAGCCATTATAACTGGAACTGGACTTGGATTAGCTTTTAGAACTGTGGTTTTCGCACAGCTTCTAACACAGGTTAAAGCTACTGCAGGAATTCAACTTGTAGGTGTGGATGCTTGGACAGCCTTCAACAATCTATTATCCGCTGTAATGGTTGTATGTGTACTGTTATACTTCACTTTCACAGTTAGGCAGACGCATCCAGTTTGGAAGCCTATTAACGTTTTTGCAAGATATACTATGATGGCTGGATTCGGTGCAGCCTACGGTTACACTATTTTGACGAGGATGTCGCTTTACATTGGTAGATGTCAATTTCTATTGGGAGTTCCGCCCTATGCACCTGAGAATAAAACATTCTTCCCCTGGATTGCACTGCTAATTCTAGTTACTCTGATTGGATATGATCTCTACGTGAAGAGCAGAGCATCGGCCAAAACTTAAATTTCCCACTATTTATTTTTATATGTGAAATTTTACTTTCAAGTTGAATTCTCCTTCTAGAATTTCACATATAATTTCATATGCTTTTAAGTCTTTCAATCCTGAACCCAACTTTAAATTTTCTTTCCCAGTAGAGGTTACTATAACTTTATCTTCAATTTTTACTTCCGATGAGTTTAAGGGCTGTCCGTTTTCAGCGTTGAAGATATTGATGAGATCTGGGAAGAGTGCTAATTCTTCCTCCCACCTGTAAAGTGCAATATATTCATTTATAAAGTAGACTGTATATTTATTTTTTCCAGAGTCTTTTATTTTTAAGAATCCTAGATCGAATCCTCCCTTCCTGTAAAGTCTCTTACCTATAACTTCTCCTTCACATATAATTTTGCCTTTCAATATGTTTAAAGCCTTTTCAACTTTTTCCTTTGGATCTTCTTCTTTAAGCATGGCTTCTCCAATCTTTTCTGAAAGTGAAAGTGCGCCTGGCGCTCCATTTCTCCTAACATATTTTCCTTTTACTGGATTCCTTGCCACTGCAATTATTCCACCCATCTCTGATGAAAATATTCTAACCATTCTACTCGTCGATTCAAGTTTTCCTTTCACAATCATTTCGGAAAAGTGGTTTCCATCTCTACCTACTGCAGCCTGTATTGAAACATAATTTTTTAAGCGGTGGAGACCCATGCTTCCCATAATGCCTGTTGGATGGGCTCTGCCGTTGCATGGACAGTCTATTACTGGAATGTTGAGGACTGCTGACTGTATCCAACCGTTTACATTGGCTGAAGCGCCACATTCACTTGATATGAGTCCATCAATCTTTATACCATAGTCTTGTAGAAGCTTTACAGCTCTAATATGCTGCCATGGAAATATTTTGCCTTTTGACTGTACACCTACTGCTGAAACAGTTACCACTACATCTTCATCTTCAATTTCATCTGCATTTAGAAGGGTGATGGGTGCTATGTTTAAAGCTAATCTGCCGATCTTCAATCCCTCTTTAATGCTTCCTCCTCCCCCTCCACCTAGCACTGCCCCTCCAAGCACATATTTTTCTAGGTTTTCAACTTCGATAATCCTCATTAAAACACCTATTTAACTTATAAAATTAATGTTTGAAATTTCTTTTCATTCAACTTTATTGAAGAATGGATTTCAACAATATTGTTGATAAAAAAGAGGTTAGATTGGAAATAGGGAGATGGCTCTTGAAAGTACTTTTTCACCTCTATATTCAGGTAGAAGCATTGGAGCCTTTCTCTTGCGGGGGATTCCGGCTTCTATCAGCATTTTTTCATATCTTTTAACATGGTTTAATGATATTTTTCCATATTCGCTGTTTTTAACATATTTTGCAGCTGATATTCCTGCTCTTCTACCGTAAACTGTTACTTCTAGAAGGGAGTTTCCCATCAGCCTGTTCTTTCCATGTACTCCTCCAGTGGTTTCTCCTGCAGCGAAGAATCCTTTTATCGGATTTCCCTCTCCATTTAAAACCTGTGCATTCACATTTATGCATATTCCTCCATTCATGTAGTGGAGGGTTGGAAAGACGAGTACAGGTTCCTTTGTTGGATCTATTCCAAATCTGGTGAACATTCTGTTTATTGCAGCCAAATATCTTTTAATCGTTCCCTCTCCATGTATTATTTCTATCATAGGCATGTCGAGCCATACTCCTCTCATCCCTGTAGGGGTAACTATTCCCTTGTCCCTTCCATAGCATTCCCTTATTATTGCAGATGCAACTACATCTCTCGCCTCAAGTGGATATATGAATTGTTCTCCATCTATGTTTACAAGTTGAGCTCCAAGTCCCCTGCATTTTTCAGTTATCAGTAATCCAACTATTTGTTCTGGATATGCTGCTCCTGTGGGATGATACTGAGTGGAGTCTAGATCTCTGAGTTTTGCTCCAACCCTGTAGGCCATTACCACTCCATCCATGGTTGCACCGTAATGGTTTGTTGTAGGAAAGTTTTGTATATGTAGTCTTCCAAATCCCCCTGTAGCCAGAATTACAGCTTTTCCTCTAGCAATATAATATTCTTTTGTCTCCAAGTTCCATAGAACTGCACCTGTCACTCTCTCTCCATTTTCATCCGTTAAAAGTTCCACTGCAGGTGAAAATTCAAGGATTCTTATTCCCCTATTCCATACTTCATCCATTAATACTCTCATTATTTCTAGCCCCGTGTAGTCTTTGCATGCATGCAACCTTCTCCTCGAAGTTCCTCCTCCTGAAAGCTCCATCATATTTCCTTCTTCATCTTTATCGAACATTACCCCCATATCTTCAAGCCATTTTATTATGAATGGTGCATCTCTAACCAGTGCTTTTACAAGTTCAGGGTCGTTGGCGAAGTGTCCTCCACCCATAATATCTATAAAATGTCTTGTAGGGCTGTCTTCAGGTCTGTCTGCTGCTTGAATTCCTCCCTGAGCCATCTTCGTGTTTGCATCTCCGAATCTAAGTTTTGTAGCTATTAGAATGTTTTCTGCAGGTATTCCACTATTGTTTGCCCATAGAGCTGCTGATGCTGCTGCTCCTCCTCCACCTATAATTAATATGTCTGCTTCATAATCTACTTTGCTTAAATCTATTTCATCTGGATTTATAAGTGGATATGCTTCTATTAGATCTGCTACTTCGTGGGGTACTTTTAATCCTCTGCTAGGCCCAATCTTTAAAGGCCTCTTCCCTTCAGGCCTATAGTCTGGATGCCATTTTCTGAGAAGTTCTTCTTTTTCTTCAGGCTTCAGTCTTCTAAATGTTTCTTCAAGTCTCCTCTCCCTTGTCTCCTCAACTTTTTTAATCAATTCCTTCATATAATCTGGATATCCAACTTTCTGCGACATATTTTCACCTCCTATTTTTCAATATCCCTCTCTTCATAGAGCTTCTTCCATTCATCTATGGTCATCTTTGCTAATTTTTCAAGTTCTTCATCATATTTTCCCTGAAGTATTTCTTTCACTCTCTCTTCAAGATGCTTTGCTTTTTTAGCTATATATTTTCCGTAGAGTCTCCTTACAAGTTGAAATGCATGGTAATGTATTATTTCAGCTGGACATCTAATTGTGCATAGCCCGCATGATATGCAGTCGAAGCATAATTCAGCGGCTTTTGCTAAGTCTCCTCTCTTTATCGCTTGGATTGCATCCATAACTTGAAGATTTTGTGGACATGCCTTTGTGCATGCATTGCATGCTACACATCTAGCTATTTCGGGAAATATGGATAGTATTGTGGTTCCAGTTGGCTTTAACTCGTCAACATTGTATTTTGGCTTTTCTGCCGGTGTGAAAGGTATCTGTACAAGGTACATTCCATCTTGAACTGTGGTTTGACATGCAAGTCCAGTATATAATCTATAATCATTCTTCATTCTATATATTGTTGAGCAGGCTCCGCAGAATCCTCCTCTACATCCGATCCCCCTAATGAATCTGTATCCTGCATATTCCATGGCTTTCATTATGGTTAATCCTTCAGGAACCTCATACTCCTTACCCATAATATATATTTTAACCATTTTAACGTTTTTAACATGCTCACCCATTTAAATCTCCTCCAAAATTTTATTAAAAATTTTTAATGTTTCAGGGGAGAGTGTTTCCTCCAATCCAAATGCATATGCCATTAACTCTGTGAAGTATATGGTTGGTATTCCATTCTTTCTTTTAGATGTGTTCAGATTGTAGTGGCAGAGTGGACATGTAGTTACAATTATGTTTGCTCCCCATCTCTCAGCTGCTCTCTGAATTTCAGCTGCAGTTTCCTCCGTTATCTTTCTATCATATATTACATTATAGCTGCTGCAGCATTTTATCTCATAGGGGAATTTTACTGCTTCTGCTCCTAGAGCTTCAATCAGCTCTTCCATTATTTTTGGATCTTCAGGATCATCTATACTTACCTCTTTCGGTCTTAGAAGTGCACATCCATAGAATGGTGCAGCTTTAATCTTTTCCATTCGCCTTGAAACCTTCTCCTTTATCTTATCATATCCGACAAGGTCTTTGAAAACCTGCAGTAAATGTATTACTTCGATGTTGCCTTCATAGTCTTCTTCTTCATCCATAAATTCGTTGATGTTTCTAAGCTTTTCAGGATCATCTTTAACTATTTGATTCACCCTTTTCAATGTGCTGTAGCACATTGAACATATGGTTACAAGTCTATTGTCGTTGAGTTTTCTACCCATCTCTTGGGCTCTTATTAGATCTCTTACTGCAGCTATGTGGTGCATGACTGCATCTGCTGCAACGTTGAATACTACTCCACAACAATTCCATCTCTCAAGTTCTAGAAGTTCTACTCCAAGCTTTTCTGCCACTGCTATAGCTGTCTTCTCATAATCTTCGGCTGTACTCTTCAATGCGCATCCTGGAAAATACATTAACTTCAACCCGTTCACCCCGTTAATTTTCTTGAAGCAGCTATAAGTGCTATCTGTGGAAGCTCCTCTAATTTTTCAATTTTTCTTAAATCTACAGCGTAGACTCCCTCCCTCTGCTTGATGATTCTAAGCGCATTTATTATTCTTGCAGGATCTATATTTCTTGGACATCTAACTGTACAGTTGAAGCATGAGGCGCAAATCCATATGGTCTTTGAGTTTAGAACTTCATTCATATCCATTTGAACCATTCTCACCACCATGTTTGGAGGAATATCCATGGATTTAACTAATGGGCAGCTTCCACTACATATTCCACATTGATGGCATAGGTAAACGTTTATCCCGGTTAAATCATAAACTTTTTGAGATAATCCTCTAAACATTTACATTCACCTCCTAAATTTTGATTTTATCCCTTTTACTTTTTGATACTGGTCCAAGCCTCTCAGCTGTTGAGGCTAGATCGTCCAAGTCTTTTGCCAATCTTTCAGCAGTATCCACAGCTATCATGTCAAACTTTAATCTTCTAGCGTCAATTCTATATCTTCTCAGCTCCCTTCTACTTTTCCTTACAATGTCATTTATAACGTCCAGTACTTTTGGATGGTATGGTGATCCTCCTGGAAGACAGTCTCCTATGAATACTCCGTCAGCTCCAAATTTGAATGCACTTAAAATTATTCTTGGTGTAAGTCTGCTTGAGCTGGGTATTCTAACAATTCTAACTTTGCTTGTATAGTTTATTCGACTGTTCCCTGCAAGGTCTGCAGCTCTATATGTGCATGAATCGTCGAAGAATGCTATAATTCTTATTTCGTCTTCACTTTTACTCTTCAAGAGTTCTTTAACCTCCTCTATTATCTGTTCCTCTTCATAGTGTCTTAAATCTATGGCGTTTCTAGGGCAGTATGATATGCAGCTTCCACATCCATTACATATTGCTTCATTAATTCTTGCCTTTCCATTCTCCATTCCTATAGCTCCAAGTGGACATTTCTCCAAGCATATTTCGCATCCATTGCAGAGATCTTCATTTACGAAAACTTTTATCGGCTCTATTTTTATTCTTCCCTGGCTTAATAATCTAAGTGTTCTTCCTGCAGCTGCACTTGCCTGTGCAACTGTATCTGCTATGTCTTTTGGTCCCTGAGCGCATCCACAGATAAATATACCCTCCCTCAAGGTGTCCACAGGCCTATATTTTGGATGTGCTTCTAATAGAAATCCGTCTGGTCCAATATTTAACTTCAACATTTTCGCTATTTTCTCAGTATCCTTTGAGGGTATGAGCCCTACGGATAGAACTACAAGGTCAAATTCCATTTCAAGCCATTTCCCTGTAAGTGTATCTTCAGCTTTAACTATAACATTCTTCGTTACTGGATCTTCAATTATTTCGCCAACTTTTCCTCTTACGAATTTTACTCCAAGCTCCTGAGCTCTCATATAATATTCTTCAAATCCTTTTCCATAAGCCCTTATATCAATGTAGAAAATGTATACATCTCTTGTTATGTCTTGTCTTTTAAGTATCATTGCCTGCTTTATCGCATACATGCAGCATACCCTTGAACATCCAGGTCTTCCAATCTGTTCATCTCTTGATCCTACGCATTGGATGAAGGCTATTCTTTTAGCTATTCTTCCATCTGACAGTCTGATGACTCTTCCATTGGTTGGCCCTGTCGGCATAACTAATCTTTCAAGTTGTGGTGCGATGATTACATTGGCATATCTTCCATAGCCATACTGCTTTATTGTTTCAGCGTTGAATGTATCATATCCCGTTGCAACTATTATTGCATCTACAGTGGTTTCAATAATTTTCACTTTATCTTCAAAGTTTATTGCTTTCTGTGGACATATTCTCTCGCAAACTCTACATATGCCTTTATTTAAATATAGGCAGTGTTCTTCATCGATTAAATATTTCAGTGGAACAGCCATTTCATGAGGTATGTAAATTGCCTTTCTCATTCTTAAACCATAATTGAATTCGTCTGGAACTTTTACTGGACATTTCTCAGCGCATAGTCCACATGCAACACATTTATCCATATCTATATATCTCGGCTTCACTTTAATTCTAACCTTAAAGTTACCTACATGTCCCTCCACTTCTTCAACTTCACTGTAGGTTAGCAATGTAATGTTTGGATGATTTGCCACTGCAGCCATTTTAGGTGAAATTATGCATAGGGAGCAGTCGTCTGTTGGAAATGTATAGCTCAGCTGGGCCATTCTTCCACCTATTGTAGGCTTCTTCTCAACCATTATAACTTTGCATCCTGAATCCGCTAAGTCCAGTGCTGCCTGTATTCCAGCAATTCCTCCACCTATAACTAGAACTCTGTTTCCAATTTTAACCTCCTTTTCCTCTAAAGGTTTGTTTAACCTAACCTTTGCGATGGCTGCTGCCACCTGGTCCATGGCTTTCAATGTGGCTTCCTGAGGATCATCCGAATGTACCCATGAATCCTGCTCTCTAATATTAACCATTTCAAGCATGTAGGGATTTAAACCGGACTCTGCAAGTAGATTCATAAATGTTGGTTCATGAAATTTTGGGGAGCATGCTGCGATAACTATTCTATTCAGCCCATATTTCTTTATGTCTTCCTGTATCATCTTTTGACCTGCATCTGAACATACATGTTCATTGTCTCTCGCTATAACCACATCTTTCTGTTTCGCTGCAAATTCTCTTACTCTTTCCACATCGATGATGTTTGAAATGTTTCCTCCGCAATGGCAGACGTATACTCCGATCCTTGGCTTCTCATCCATGTTCTCACCGCTATGAATGTTTAGTTGCATCTTAAATATGTTCTTGAAATTTATTTATCGATTATGGTTTGATATAGCAAATTATTTAAGGTCATCAAGTTGATTATATAATATTTCGGGAGTTGATTTAAATGGCTGAGAGATACGAGTTGAGGGAGGGATTATACTATACTCCTGACCATACATGGGCTGAAGTATTATCGGATGGAACCGTTAAAGTTGGAATAACCGATTATGCCCAAAAGATGCTTAAGACTGTTAGAAGAATAAGGCTGGAAGAAGTTGGAGCTGAAGTGGAACAGTTTGAACCTTTCGGAATAATAGAATCTACTAAGGCGACAAGTGACCTGATTTCCCCTGTAAGCGGGAAAATTAAACAAGTTAATGAGAGAGCTTTAAAGCAACCTTCACTGGTAAATGTGGATCCTTACGGGGCCGGATGGCTCATAATCATAGAGCCAGTTAATCTAGAAGAGGAACTTGGAGAATTGCTGGATGCTGAAGGCTATAAGGAATATCAAGAGTAGCTGTTCTTGGGAGGCTGCTGATTGTCAAGAGAAGAAGATCAAAAAGTATTGGTTTATGATCCTAATGTGTGTTCAGGTTGCCTATATTGCATGGTAGTTTGCTCCTACACACATTATGGTGAAGTGAATCTGGAGAAAGCCCACCTGGAAGTTCTAAGAGATCCCTTCAACGAAAATAGGTTCATAAATGTTCATTGTGCACATTGCCAAGACCCTTTCTGCCAAGCTGCATGCCCTGTTGAACCGAAAGCTATAGAGAAGGATCCTGAAACTGGATTTGTCACAATAAATCCTATACTATGCATTGGATGTAAAAGTTGTAACTTCGCTTGCCCTATCTCCATTCCACATTTTGATGATTATTTGAAGGTAAGTGTTAAATGTGATGCATGTAAAGGCGACTTTCTTTGTGCGAAATATTGTAGTACTGGGGCTCTTAAAATTGTAACTAGAAGGGAAGCATTGGAGCGTGTTAAATATGAGTCGAGCTGAAACAAAAAAATATCCGCTTAGAAAGGAAGTTAAAGGCCTTCCCCGACAGTTTAAATCTCCATTGAAGAATATTTTCATGTTGGGACATGTGCCTAGATTATCTGGTTTTCTTCAGAGAACTAGAGCTAAACTTGGTTTAGAGAAGAAGCCTCCCACAGCATATTCAAATGAAAAAGCTCTAAATGAGCTAAGAAAAATTATAAGTGACTTAGAATTGGATAGCAGAGTTTTATGGGACTGGAAGAGGAAGCGATTTAAATATTAGGTGGAGGTAATGTTGAAGTATTCTTTATTTTTAGGATGCTATATTCCTTCTATGCAGCCTTTTGCTGAGATCGCTTTTAGAAAGATAGCTCCTCAGCTGGACTTAGAGCTAAAGGATATTGAAGGTGCAACTTGTTGTCCTGTTCCGGAAATAGTTAGACTTATTGATCATGATACTTGGCTTGTGGTGGCGGCTAGAAATTTAGCATTAGCAGAGGAGCTGGGAAATGATATATTGGTAATGTGTAATGGTTGCTGGGAAACGCTTCATGAGGCGAGAAGCGAACTACTTCATGATGAAAAACTTAGAGAGCAAATAAATTCTTTTCTTAAATTTTCAGGTAAATCTTTTAAAGGAACCGTTAAGGTGAAACATTATTCTCAAGTCTTGGCTGAGGATGTAGGTGTTGAGAGAATAAGGGAGAATGTGAAGGTTGATCTTAGTAATATAAATGTAGCTGTTCATCCTGGATGTAAGCTTTATAAGTGCGAGGAAGGAAACGCTGTGAAATATATGGTGGAGATTGTAGAAGCATTGGGTGTTAATATAGTTGATTATGGAATAATGAGGGTTTGTTGCGGTTATCCGTTAATGCTTGCCTCTGTGGATAAGGCTATACATGAGAGGACTAAATGGAAATTGGATGCTATGAAGAAGGCTGGTGCGGAGATGATCGTAGTCGCTTGTCCTGCCTGTTATGATCAATTTGAAAAGGCAGAGTTAGCATTAAAGGATGAGGGATTGGAATATAATCTACCTGTTATTCATTTAAGTGAGCTTATAGCTTTAGCTTTTGGTTTTTCCCCTAAGGAGATAGGATTAGATCTTCATGGAGTTCCATTTAACCATATCTTTAAAGAATTGGAGGATGTATTATGAATTTTAAGGAGAAAATGTTCATCTATTCGCCTTGGATTTACCATCTCCATGCTGGGGGATGTAATGGATGTGATATTGAGCTTGTTGCAGTTTTAACTCCGAGATTTGACGTCGAAAGGTTTGGAATAACTTTAGTTAGCTCTCCTAGACATGCCGATATTTTAATTGTGACAGGTCCAGTATCTAAGCAAATTGCTCCCTTCTTGAAAAGAGTTTATGGCCAAGTTCCTGATCCAAAGGTTGTTGTTGCGATCGGGGCATGTGCATGTTCGGGAGGTATCTTCAATGATTATGAGGGTGAGGAGACATATGCGATTATTGGAGGAGTGGATAGAATTATCCCAGTAGATGTTTATGTTCCCGGATGTCCACCTAAACCTGAAGCAATTATTAATGGAATTGCTTCAGCAATTAAAATTTTAGCTAAAAAAGTAGGTGAGGAAATTGAAAGTTAACTATAAGCGTTTACCATTAATGGTAGCATCATTAACTGCAGTAATTAGTTTGATATTGGCTTTTCTTACAACCAGTTCAATAGTATTAATGCTTCTAATAGAGATCTCCTCAATTTCAGTAACATACTTCCTGTTAATATCAATCATACCTGCAATTAGACCTGAGAAAGTTGATGTTGAAGATATTTTTATGTGCGGTGTAGCTAAACCGCCCTATTTAAGTGCTGATGAAGTCTATAGAGTTAAAATTCCATTTGAGGAGGAGGAATCATGAATTCAATTCAAATAATCATTTTAATGGTAATGCCATTAATATCATCACTATTATCATTAGCTTTCAGAAAGTTAGTTAGCTTTGTAATATCATTAGCAATATCATCAATAGCATTAGTGTTAAATATGTACATGTTTATTAAAGCTCTGAGTGGACATGAATTTTCAATTTTAACTCTAAAGGCTGATTCGGTTGGCTTGCTGATGAGCGAAATTATATTACTTATATGTTTGCTATCAATAGTTTATGCATATTCATATTTGAATAATATTAGTGAAATTAGATTTAAAGTTTTTAACTCGCTTATTTATGCTTTCGCTGCAGCTTCAATTGGTTTAGCTTTTGCTCAAAGTCTTCTTGGAATGCTACTATTCTTAGAGGTTTCAACTGCGTTAAGTGCAATGCTGATACTTTATGGTGAGAGGAAAAGGAAAGCTGCACTTGCGACAGTTCTCTATTTAGCATTTTCAGTCGTGGAGTCAATATTCATAATTTCAGGAATGTACTTTTTGGCTAGAAGTACATCATTGAATGTTGTCTCACTTGAAATTTATAGATTAGCTAGAATGCCAATACCAATTAGAGATTTAACTATTGCTTCAATCCTAATTTTAATAGGATTTGCAACCAAAAGTGGAATACTACCATTAGGAATTCTGTGGCTACCTTATGCCCATTCCGAGGCTCCAGCACCTATAAGTGCAATTTTATCTGGAGTAACTATTGAAATTCCATTCATAGCAGCACTTAGATGTTTAATAGCATTCTCATTTTCACAGAATGTGAATGAAAGCATTGTAGCCTCAACTTTAACCATAATTGGATTATTAAGCATATGGGTTGGAATTATCGGAATGATATTTGATAAAGATTTGAAGAGAGTTATAGCATACAGTAGTATTGTTAGTTTAGGTAGCCTTTATATGGTTACTGCTTCAAGTTTATTTGCATGGCAAACCGTAAGTCAACTTATTATTGGACTTTCAGGAATGTTATATTACTTAACAATTCATTCCATTAGTAAGGCATTATTGTTCTTTGCCAGCGGCTCATATTTGAAGAAATTTAAAGAAAGAAATTGGCATAAATTAAGTTCAGCTACAAGAGCTCTTCCAATAACATCATTGTCATGGGTTATAGCTGCAATTAGTATTTCAGGGCTAGTACCATATACTCCTGCCTATAATGCAAAGCACTTCATGTTTCACACAATAACTGGGGAAATTTTAGATTTAACCGAAATTCCACCGACAATAATTAGTATATCCCTATATGCAAGTGGATTAATTGAACTTATAATATTTATTGGATTCACATTAATTTCAGCTAGAGCGAAAAGTTCGGTAACCAAAATCCCGAGTTTAATGTTAACTCCAAAAATAATTTTGGCAGTAATATGTATTTTAATGACATTAATGATTCATAGACTTGATAGAATCTTCCTTCTCATAGCTTCAAAACTAATTTTAATTGGAGGTGGATAGTTATGATCAAACTAAATGAAGTGTTAAGTGAACTTGAAAAAATACTTTCACCAAACTTTAAAATAGTTAAATTAGATATGAACGGTAGGCATGTTTACATTGAAACTTCAGTTGATAAGCTTATTGATGCAGCTAAATACTTACTTTCAATTGATGGAAGACTTATCCATATTACTGCTTCAGATGAAGGTTATAAGGGATTAAAATTAATTCACGTTTATGGTTTAGATCATTTATGTATTAATTCACATATAATACTTCAAACTTATTTATCCAGAGAGCATGCAGTTGCACCATCAATATCAAAGATAACCTATCAAGTTTTATGGGCTGAGAGGGAAACTATGGAGCTATTGGGAATCAAATTTGATGGTCATCCTGATCCAAGACATATATTCTTACCGCACGAATGGCCAGATCCAGTTGAAAGTAAAGCTGAAGAGTGGAAACCAGTTAAAGTTGGAAAAAAATGTGTTCTTCCAATTGGCCCATATCACCCGGCAATGATTGAAGGGGGATATTTTAAAGTTAAGGTTGATGGTGAAGAAGTAATTGATGTTGATATTAAAGTTGGATTTAATCATAGAGGAATAATGAAACTAGCTGAAAGAAGAAGCTTTTGGAAAGATATATTCCTTGTGAGTAGAGTTTGCGGTATATGTAACACTCCACATGCATTAACATTTACAATGGCTGTAGAGGCAATTGCAAATATAACTCCAAGCGATCGAGCCCAATACATTAGAACCCTACTCGCAGAATTAAATAGAATTCATAGCCACCTACTATGGCTTGGAGTTGCAGGTGAACTTATAGGTTTTAAGACACTTTTAATGTGGGCATGGAAAATTAGAGAGAACGTTCAAGATTGTACAGAACTCTTAACTGGAAATAGAGTCCATATGGATGCGATAACTATTAGTGGAGTAAGAAGAGATATCAATGATCAGCAAATAAGAAAGGCTAGAGAAAAACTTAAAGATGTTAAAAAAGAAGTTGAAAAATTAGCTGAAATAGTTGTTAGCCATGGTATTGTTAGAGCTAGAACTGAAGATATAGGCATTCTTAGTCTTCACGATGCTAAAGATGGAGGTGCAGTTGGACCAACAGCCAGAGCTAGTGGGTGGAAAATGGATGTTAGAAAAGATAACCCGTATGCAGCTTACAGTGAAGAATATACTACTTGGGATATCATTGTAGATGAAGGTAAAGATGTATTCGCAAGAACAATTGTTAGAGTTAAGGAGATACTAGTATCAATAGACATCTGTCTACAATGTCTAGACGCGTTAAAGAGAATTTCAGGCCCAATTAAAGTTGAAGTAAAAGGATTCCCAGAAGGGGAAGCAATCAGAAAGACGGAAGCACCAAGAGGAGAACTATTGTATTATGTAGCTTCAAATGGATCAAATATACCAAAGACAGTTAGAATTAGAACTCCAAGCTACCGTAACATTTCAGCTCTAATATTCATGCTTAAGGGGTACAGTTTAGCTGATGCACCAATAATTATTGGGAGTGTAGATCCATGCTTTTCATGTACAGATAGAGTAATAATTGTAGATGATAAGAGGGGTAAGAAGGCAATTTTAAGTTATAATGAATTTATGAAAGGATTAGCTCTCAAGAAATTGGAGGTATAAATTTGATAATCATTCCATTAATATTAATACCAATAATATCTTTCTTATTGGGAATTCTGTTTTCATATGAAATTAGAAAAATATTTGCTAGAGCCCAATTTAGACTTGGACCATTAACGTCAATGTATAGCGAATTAAAACCGCTACTTGGCACTTCTAGATTAATTCAGCCATTATATGACATTCTTAAATTGTTATATAAGGAGTCAATTATACCTAAAAGTGCAAATAAAACTTTATTTAAAATTTCGCCTTGGATAAGTTTTCTATTGATATTCATTGCTTCATATTTTATTTCATACGGAGGCTTCACACTTCTAGGTAACTTTGAATTAAACATAATTTTCCTGATATATCTTATAGTTGGTGTAACATTATTCTGGCTTATAGGTGCGGTTGCAAGTGGTTCTCCATGGAGTGAAGTTGGAGTGAGACGTGAAGCAGAGTTGATGTTTACAGTTGAGGTTACATTAGTTTCATCTATATTTTCGATAGCAATACTATCAAATAGTCTTTCAATTCAAAAAATAGTTAACCATCAATTGAATTCAATTCCATATATAATTCTAAATCCAATAGCAGCAATAGCTTTCATCATAGGATTGCTTGGAAAACTGCACTTAAAACCATTTGATATTCCAGATGCAGAAGTTGAAATTGTAGCTGGACCCTTCACAGAATATTCAGGTAAATATCTAGCATTACTATATACATCAAAGTATTTCCTAACATCAATATTAATAGGTTTATTTGTAGATTTATTCCTAGCTGGTGGGCAGATATTACCGCCAATAAATCCAGTAAACAAGATTATAAACTTCATAACATTCATAATACTATGCTTAATCATGACGTTCATAATTTCAATAATAAATGCATTAGCACCAAGATTTAGAATTGATCAAGCATTTAAATGGATGATAACTAGAGTATGGCCGATATCAGTCCTATCTATAATCCTATCCTTAATATTCGTTTATATAGGGGTGATTTAATTTGATGAAAGCATTTAAGGAGGCATTATCGGCTATAATGAAGCCTGTAACAATAAAGTATCCAGCTGGAAAGCCAGAGGAAAAATATAGTCAAATACCAGATGGACTTAGAGGTAAGCTGCAATTTGATGATGAAAAATGCATTGGTTGTGCAGCATGTACAGTTCAATGCAGCACAGGTGCAAACATCTTCAAAGACGAAGAAGATCATAGATTATTGGAGATCAATCTAAATAAATGCGTATTTTGTGGGAGATGTGTTGAGATATGTCCAGAAGAGGCTTTATTCTTCACCAATAAATTTGAACTTGCATCTACCGTTAAAGATGAACTTAAGGTAAATGTTAGGATTGAATTATATAAGTGTGAAAATTGCGGG
>Ga0180301_10000138_pt1 | contig 52439 bp, 49 predicted proteins | sample GuaBasSediGuay16_FD_121797 | JGI IMG/M metagenome (GOLD analysis project Ga0180301, IMG submission 121797) | Subseafloor sediment microbial communities from Guaymas Basin, Gulf of California, Mexico - Guay16, Core 4569-2, 12-15 cm | ecosystem: Environmental > Aquatic > Marine > Hydrothermal... | reverse complement strand
GGGGGATGGTGGCGGGGCTAATAGCCCAATTTATTATTTATTCCCCAAGTGGTTGCGGGGGGTGGATTTGAACCACCGACCTCCGGGTCTCTCCCGATAGTAACACGTTATGAGCCCGGCGGGCTAGACCAGGCTACCCTACCCCGCAGTTTCAGCCCGCCTATGCCCCCTATCCCTCCCCTCCTAATAATTATTTTCCTTCCTCATCGAATTATTTTTAAATTTATGGTTACAGATATGATTAGCTCGTGACGAGTAGTATACAGTGAGGTTATGGGCTAGCAAACTTATAATACCACGAGAGCGTAAGAGTTAAAATGTAGCCAAAAGGATTAACTGCTAAAACTTAGTTATTAAATTAACACATTCATCTATTGGGAAGATGAATTTTCTGGTGTCTGAGGCTCGTGCTGAGACGCCCCCTCTCCAAATTTTTATTGAGAGAGTAAGAATTTTAAAGCTTTAAGAGTGAAGTTATTCAAGTTTTAGAGATGCTGCGGGGGTTGCCGAGGGGTAAGGCGGCGGACTGCAGATCCGTGGACGCGGGTTCGAGTCCCGCCCCCCGCTCCACTGATTTCTATATTGCTTTCTCAAAATCCTCTTCAGTCTCTGTTACCCGTCCTTCTTGCCATCCTTCGGAGATTTCGATCTCTCTAATACCTAGGCGCTTTATCTCTTCTCTTCTTTCGCGTTCTTTTACGAAGTATTTGTATAAGGTGTTTACGGCTATTCCGAATTGTCTAGTTGCTTTCTTCTTCGATACATCTAAGTCTAGGAGGTCAAATGTTTGGGCCCAAGTTCTTGCTTGAAGAACTCTACAAATTAATAACAGTTCACTAAGTTCATCTAGTTCGGGTTTTTGAGGATCTTCGTCAATGAAATAGGCTTTCACCAGCTCCTGTATCGCATCTGATACTAATTCATAACTTAGAATTCCTAACTGATAAGCCACTATTCTCTTCTTCTGGATCTCTGTTAGTCTGGGTTCATAATGGAATGGTTTCTCCACTCGTTCCCAAATATATCCCCCTTTGAGCAATAATCTTGCTAGTCTTGGTTCCATGTCATAGTGAACATATCTTAGCCATTCTACAAACCTTATTCTAAATTCCCTGTAGTATTCCCTGACAAGAGGCTCTAAGTCTTTTTTCAAAGGCCTTATTACTATCGTAGTATATTCTCCAGACACTCTATGTCTCATGGGAGAGACGTGAACAGGAACGAATTTGTTTTTTAACCAGAATTTTACGAGTTCTTCGCTGGCACCAAATCCAGCACCTATCCATGCCATGTTATTCCTGATCGCTATTTTAGCTAATTCTTCTATTGCTTTACTCCCGAGACCCTTTCTCATAACTTCAGGATGCGTAGCTATTCGTACTATTCGATAACCCATGAGTTGCGGAAACGTTGTTGATCTGAAGTGCTTCTCTATTGCTATTGGTATCAGATGACCGGAAGGCTCCGCCGCTTTATTTTTATAAACTTCCCAAATAACAGCTTTGGGTAGTCCTCCCTCTTTAGCCACCAATAACGCTGTGACTATTTTTCCCGTACTTGTTTTAAGGAAATACGCTTCGTAATGTGGCGCATCAGCCATTATAGCTAGATCTTTCGGTTCGTTTCGGTAATGCGCAAACACATATATGCCGATGAAATCTCTCAATAACGCTTCTTTATCTCCTAATAACCATTCATCTAAATCAGCTTTCTCTAAACTAACATTTAACTTTTCGATATCCTCATAGTCCTTCTCATCAAGTTTGACGGGTTCTGCATCTAATAACAATGTATCAAATAGCCATTTCTCAATGGGATCATTGGGTGCATATCTTATCGGCTCCTCAAGCTCAACGTGTAGTAGGGATATATCTTTTCTCTCTTTAACATTCTTAAGAAAACGAACTGAGAAACCCCTACCTGCTCCTTCATAACCATGGATTGTTGATGAATAAATTACTCTAGGTGATGATTCGAGGATTTTTAAAAGAACGGGAACTGGAATTCCAGCGGCTTCGTCCACAGCAACAATCTCAGCCTTCTCCCTCTTAGCTATTTTCGGTGCCTCAGCCGGTGGCACATACACTATGACATATCCTCGACCCCTAATCTCGGGAGGCCTTCTATAAACTCTTGGACTTTCCCCTAGCAGTTTTAGTGCTTTCTCCGCGAATTCAAATAATGTATAGACGTTGTACTCGGTGGGCGCTGTGACTATAATCATGAACCTCCCAAAAGCACCTCTTCCTGCAAATGTTTTCGCTGCACAGCCTAGAAAAAGACCTACAGCAGCACTTTTTCCACGTCCTCTATCTGCTGTCAAGATTACTGTCTTAACGTATCCCTCCTTGGGTCGTTCCATCAAAAATTCTAATGCTTTTAATGCTTTTACTTGATCCTGAGTTAAAGCTACTCTATAGATCGCTTTTGGTAAGCGAGTATCTGAAGGAATGTCAGGTTTCTTTCGTTCTATTTTTCTTGCAAATGTCGACTCGTCAGGTGCTTTCAGAACGAGGTTTTTATCGAGATCGAAGACATAAATTCCGTCATGCTCGAAGAGTTTCTTTATTATCCTTTTTATAAATCTGCCTGGAACGTCCTCTAGTTTCCAAGGAATTGTCGTGATATAACGATGAAAAGCTGTTTTTAGTTCAGCCCACTTAGGGATCGGTGGCGTGATAAAAATAACTATTCCTCCCCCTCTTACTGTTTCTACTAACCGCCCAATATCGTTTGGAGGGACATCTTGCGTAAAATCAATTATGACAGCATCGTATGTTCTCCCCATAGCTAAGGTGCTAAGTGCGAAAGGCATCTTCTCTAACTTGATCGGTAGCCCCTTTAATTCCTTCTCTAATACTTCAAAATGCAATTTTTCTGGAAGATCCTTAGGCTCATATCCAACATATAGTACTTCCATATTCTTTGTTTGAAAAAGTCTGATCATTTTCTCTAAGATTTTGGCTGCTTTCTTTATCGATTTTATGTAATCTGTCCCCGCTAAGACAAAAAGTCTTCTATGATTTGTCTTGTAAGCGTTTCTAAGCGCTTTGGTTATTAATTGATTAAACTGTGTACTAGATAACTCCCTCTCCTCTGATTCTTTTTTCTCATACATTATTAGGAACCGCTTCCAAGGATCCATTTTTGACCACACACTAAGTTGTTATATAGCTTCACACTAACCATCTTAACATGCATTATAATAATGCGAAAAGAATTTAATCAAAAACATCTCTTCTTGAAAATGCTTGGGAGGTGAAAAAGCCTTGGAATGTTTAAGATAAGACTTTATAACACTTTAACAAAGAGAGTTGAGGAATTTAAACCTCTTGATGATAAAGTCGTTAAAGCATACTTCTGTGGACCAACTGTACAGGATTCCCCTCATATAGGTCATGCTAGAGCATACATATCGTTTGACATCTTTGTCAGATTCCTCAGATACCTTAGCTACAAGGTAATGTACATTCGCAATATCACAGATATCGATGATAAAATAATAAACAAGGCTCGGGAACTGGGTTTAACGCCTTTTGAAGTAGCTGAAAAATACGCGAGAGAGTTCTATGAAGCTGCAAAAGAACTAAACCTTATACCTCCAAATATAGAGCCGCGAGCCACAGGGCATATACCAGAGATAATCGAGTTAGTGCAACGACTTATTGATAAAAACTATGCTTATGTTGCTGAGAATGGTGACGTGTATTTCGATGTAACAAAATTCAAGGACTATGGTAAATTATCTGGACAAAAACTGGAGGAACTGATAGCAGGAGCAAGAGTAGAACCATCACCGTACAAAAAGAATCCCCTTGACTTCGCTCTATGGAAGGCTGCAAAACCTGGAGAACCTAGCTGGCCATCTCCTTGGGGCCGAGGAAGACCGGGATGGCACATTGAATGCTCTGCAATGGCTATGAAATATTTAGGAGAAACAATCGATATCCATGGTGGAGGAATGGATCTAATTTACCCGCATCATGAAAACGAGATAGCGCAATCAGAAGCCGCTACTGGAAAGCCGTTTGCAAGGTATTGGTTTCATGTAGGCTTAGTCACGGTGAGAAAAGAGAAAATGTCTAAGTCATTAGGGAACATCGTGTCGATATGGGAAGTTCTCAAAAGATTCGATGGCGAAACAATTAGATACTGGGTTGCTCAAACTCATTATCGGAAGCCTATAGAGTTTTCATGGGATCAATTGGAGAAGGCTGAAAAAGCTCTTGATAAGCTATACTCGATAATATTTAGAGCCGAAGAAATTCTTAAAAAGACCTCTGATGGAGCACTAGGAGGGGTAAGTAACATTCTTAAAGAGTATAAAAGACAATTCCTAGAAGCTCTAGCGGATGATTTAAACACTCCTCGAGCATTAGCTATTCTTCATGAAATAGCGGATGATTTAAGGAAAAACTTAAAGAATTTGAATAAAAGTCAAATCAAAGCTTATGTTTCTCTCTTACGGGAGCTTGGGGGCATTATAGGTATTCTACAACAGTCAAGAGATCAAAGAATAGAAGAGAAAAGAAAGAGAGGGAAGGACATATTAGAGTTCGCGGTAGTTGGTGCTGGATTGATACGGGAAAAATTCACTGAAGAACTTCTCAACCTAATTATACAAGTTAGATCCGAACTGAGAAAAAGAAAAATCTTTGACCTAGCGGATCAAATCAGGGAAAGATTGCGAGAAATGGGCATTATTCTAGAGGATACTAGAGAAGGTACTATTTGGAAATTAGTAAAATAGGATTCGACGAGAAACGCGATTCAAAAATATTTTTAACCTAAATCTAAAACTGCTCTATAACATTTTATTTTGTATCCTTCGAGAAGATTTCTGAGAGTAGTGATCCATGTGAACGAAACACCAATAATAGAAGAGTACGAAGATATCGTGGGTATCGCTACTAGGAAAGGAAACCCATTTCGAGGAGTTTATATCCCTCCAACACCCGCAGACATCATTGAACCAGCTCTTCGCAGAGCCAAAAGCATATCTCCAGAACTTAAGGGGACAAGAGACCCAATATTGCGAAAGAAGAGGATCGTGATTGCAAGGCTACGAGTTTTTAGTGAGGAGTTATCAAATAGGTTGCTTAAAATTGTAAAGCAATGCCCTTCTACCGAAAAAATGAATCCTTTCTATTTAGCAGCAATGGAGATTTGGCTATCAAAAGATGATTATAAAGTTGCCCTAGCTAAGATCCATGGTGCCTCAAAAGTAATACGAAGGATAGCAAGGGATTACGTGCTTCGAATACGTACTCTTAGAAAAGATGAATTAACGCCTACTAAAGAAATTCTTGATAAGATAGATAAATTGAGAAGAGAAGCTTATGGAAGACTTATTTCAGTGGTTAAAAGTTTGAAAAAAGAATTAAGTATCCTTGCCGAAACTGTAAAGAAAATGAAGAGACTCCCCGATTACGATCCCACATTACCTACAGTTGTCGTTACTGGTCCTCCAAACAGCGGTAAAAGCTCTTTTGTTAAAGCTGTATCCAACGCTAACGTTGAAATCGCACCATATCCCTTCACGACCAAAAACATAACATTCGGACACATAGAATATCGATTCAATGGCGTGGTAATAAGACGCATTCAAATTGTTGACACTCCGGGACTCTTCGATAGGCCAATTGAAGAGAGGAAAGAACCAGAGCTTCTAGCATTAAATGCTATAAAGCATCTCGCAGATGTAATACTGTTTCTCTTTGATGGCTCTTACGAAGCTGCAACGAGCGTTGAAGAGCAAACAAGAATTTATCAAACAGTAAGAAAATTCTTCCCCGAAGGGAAACCATTTATCACAGCAATTAATAAAATAGATATCATAGATGAAGAAACAGTAAAGGAAATCATTAGTTTTCTCCGTAATATAGATCAGAAAGATCCTATTCTAATAAGTGTCAAAGAAAAAAAGAACATTGATAAAGTACTTAGCGAGATATTTAAAGAACTAGATCCTTCGTCTTAATAAATTCTAATATACTATTCCTACGCCTTATGAGCTCTCTTCTAATAAGATCTGTATAGTGTTCATAATTGAGCCCAAATATTATCCAAAAAATCCCCGCTAAAGAACTTAGAGCGACGACTAATACTATAGCATGCTTTAGGGATGACATCACTATTGCGAGATAACCAGTTAGGATGATTCCTAAGCTTCTTCCGAACAATCCAAATAAGTTAATTATCGCAATCCCACTTCCCCTAATTTCGGGTAAATTTGTTTCCGCTAGTGTCGCTTCTCTAACTGGTTGATCAAATGCTTCGGCAAAGACGCCAAGCATTCCTAGGACTATCGCGATCCTTAGTGAAGTATCTTCTCTCAGTAAAAATATAATAGAGATTAACGCATTGAGAAGTTTCTCCTCGTAAAGTTCAAGAGGTTCTAACATTAGCAGGAATAAAGTAATTGATAATACAAAAACGAAAATCATACATGCTGTAAAGAAACACTTCAGAAGACCGCTTCTTAATCTTAAATTATCCACGATAGGTGCTAATAACGGTTGAAAAACCCTTTCACTACTAACTATCGCTAATAGAATAGACGCAACTAATAAGCTAGTATTTGCATCTCTGCTAATCGCATACAAAGACCATATAGCAAAGGTGCTCCAACCCATGCTTATTACGAATACTTCTAATGCCAGAATCATATTTCCTTGATTTTTAAAGAAATTCTTGTATTCCTTCAATTCAACTCGGAATGGATACCTTAATCCCATATTTATTAAATCACGTAGCTCTTCTTCCGATGCTCCACGAGAAGGCTCCTTCATGAGTGCCGTCAGGATAATCGCTACAAGTAACATTATCGCCACAATTCCAAACGAGACTCTCCAATTACCTTTCATTCCAGCCAGTAATCCTATAGCATAGCCAAATCCGGATCCCACACTTCCAATAAGAGAAATCAAACTAAATATTGTTGTTCTTTTATCGACACTGAAAGCATCGGCTAATAAGCTGTATACGATCGGATAGCTCCCCCCAACAAAAACAGCTGTTAACACTTGATAAAAAACAAAATCAGAAAACCTTCTAGCTAAAACCGTTAAAATCGCTAAGAAGAATGATGATAATAATAAAATAAGCGAGAGTATTACCTTTCTCCTCTCAATTTTATCACTTATGAACCCCCATAGAATCATGGAGATTCCTAGAACAAACAGATATAGAGCAGAAGTTGCTCCTATCTGAAACTCACTAACATTAAATCCTATTCCTATGGAGGAATAGCTCGGAACTATTAAGGTAATTAAAGATACTCAATGCAAAAACATCAATTGCACATACCAGTACTACAAAACGTCCTTTACCTATTTTTAACACGTTACGAACCTCAGTAACTTATTTGCCATTAATATTAGTTGAACAAGAGTTAATCTCATGAAACTTTTATTTAGAGGATGATTGTGTACACTATCTTACCTTTATTTTTCGCGGTGGCGGGAATACCCACTCATTAGCGCTAACTATTGCATATTTCTTTGCGATGTCTATTATCCATCTTCTGATAACATTTTCCGGTATAATATAGTCCCAGGAACTTACTCCTCTAATCTTCGCATCCCATAATATAAGTCCTTCTGGAGGAGCCGGGGCTATACCCCATGATAAATACTCTCCAAGAAGCACTCTTTGAACTTCGTCCCAAGTGAGTCTTCTCGCACCGTAGGCTTTGATTAATGTTACGGTGCGTCTAACCTGCTCCCATAAAAAATATTTGCCAGTGACAAAGAAGAATTGAAATCCATTTTCCTCTTTTGCTCTAATTTTCACTTTCATTTTTGTTTTTTGACTTAATGACCTTCCTCTCTTTATAAGAGCAGAAAACTCATGTTCTTTCGCGTTTAGATATTCTATGACCCGTTCAATTCGTTTCCAATCTTCACCTAAATCGGATGCCACATAGAGATAGGTCTTTGACGTAACACTTCTCTGGGGATGAAAATTCCATTTGACGCGAGAAACTGCATATACGCGAATACATTCCGGCAGAATATAATTTAACTCCATAGCTATCTTAACAGTTAACTTTGCTTTGAGAACAATTAGCTGTTTTACAGCATGAACTCCACGATCTGTTCTTGACATATACACTATCTTAGCGGGACTTATCCCAATCTCTCTTAAAGCTACTAATATTTCCCCCCCTATAGTCCTAGCATTCGGTTGTCTAGCAAAACCATGAAATTTGCTTCCATCATATGCAATAAGCATTGCTATTTTCAAACCTCCCTCCTCGTTTTTAAGCTTTCTTGCCATGAAGAAGCCAAAAATTCCTTAACCATATTATTAGGTGTTGATAAATAGTGATACGAGAAAAATACTTTTAAGCCAGTCACCACTCATTATTGTGGGAATTAAGATGATGAATACAGCCAGGAATGATCCAAGAGATGATATAATCCCCTGGATTCTGATCTCCCTACAACTCAATCTTTTCACCACAAAATAAATCCAGCATAAGAAAAATTATGTATTTTCAACATTAGCCAATCTACCTATTCTTTAAGATGAACATGAATACAAAGTATGCTTATTGGTGGACCCTGTGCGAATAGATTTGCATAAATTAAAAGCTCTAATGAATAATCCAGAAAATATACGAAACGCTGGATTCGCTGGACATGTTGACCACGGAAAAACAACTACTGTTGATAACATACTAGCTTATTGCGGAGTAATTGCGAAGGATCTTGCGGGACAAGCCTTATATATGGATTTTCTTGAAGAAGAGCAAAGAAGGGGAATAACAATTAAAACTGCTGCAATCACACTCATTGTGCCATATGATGGGCGAGAGTATGTTCTGAATTTAATCGATACTCCGGGTCACGTTGATTTCTCGGGAAAAGTTAGCAGGGCATTACGTTTAATGGATGGAGTAATTATTGTTGTAGACGCTGTAGAGGGCATAATGGCTCAAACAGAAGCCTATTTAAGATTAGCACTGGAAGAACATGTGCGACCTATCCTTTTCATAAACAAGTTAGACAGGTTAATTGATGAATTATCAATGACTCCATATCAAATTCAAGCAAGACTTACAGAAATTATCGTCAGTTTCAACGAATTAATAGAGACGTTTGGTTGTGATTATCAGAAAAAGTCCTGGAAAGTACGCCCAGAACATGAAACTGTTCTCTTCGGATCTGCTTTAAAGAAATGGGGTTTTACAACGGTACAGATGCTGAGAACAGGGTTAAAATTTGATAAATTCCTAGAAATCTATAAGGAAGAGCCTAATAATTTACCACGCCTATTACCGCTTGGAAAACTACTGGCTCGAATAATCTATGAAAAGGTACCATCTGTGATTACGGCTCAAAAATATAGGATCCCCTATTTATGGGAAGGAAAGATTCCCGATGCTTTGACTTCTTTTAATAAAAATGATGAAAAACCAGCTATTTTCTACATAAGTAAGACTCAATGGATGTCTGGAAAAATATTTGCCACGGGCCGTGTCTTCGCCGGAACAGTTTCTAGAGGCTTGTACTATTGTCTAAACGATAATACCCTCAAACGCGTTGATAGTGTCCATCTGCTTTTTGGAAGCAAGAGTATAGTCGTGAACACTGTTCCATTTGGAGCAATTTTCGGTGCTTTTATTGATGCAAAGCCTGGACAGACTTTCTCCAGTAAGAAAATTTCTGGACATATGAAGTATCCCCCATACATCGCTGTTCCCGTTGTTTATGTTGCCATAGAACCAAAGAAAACTGAGGATTTCGAAAAACTATTAGAAGAATTAAAAAAACTGGAGATCGAGGATCCTAATATTTCTGTGGAGATAAATAAGGAAACGGGAGAAATACTTTTGGGTGGAATTGGAGAACTTCATCTAGAAATTTGTATCAAAGAATTATCTAAAAGATTGGAAATATACTCCTCGGAACCCATGATTGGGTATCGAGAACTTCTTTTTTCTGAGGCTTCGATTGATTCCGATGACGTTTTAATAGAAATAAAGTCTCTACGAGGAGAAGGAGTTCCTTTAAGAGAAGCTCTTTCCAAGGCTCTTAGTAGTTACGAATCTGGTAATGTAATTATTATCGAAGGATTCTCTCCAGAAAACTCCCATGTATTAGAAAGCATAATTAGAAATGTTCTTAAGAGTGGTCCTCTAGTAGGCGAACCAATTATTGGTGCAATGATAAGAATCATTAGAAAAAAAGCTAGTAACGAACCTATCGACTTAAACCAATTATTAAACTTGCTTGCAAAGGCTCTTTCCTCGGTTAAAACAGTTATTTGCGAGCCATATTATGAATTTGAAGTAACTACCGTACAGGATTATGTTGGGGCCGTTACTACGGAAATAAATAGGAGAGGTGGAAAAATAAAACAAGTGGATGCTAAAAGTTCAGGTCTTATAAGAATTAGAGGAATTCTACCCGTAAGAACTTCTCTTGGTCTACCAAATACTATCCGCTCAATAACTCATGGGAGAGCATATATACAGATGGTATTCTTTGATTATCTTGAAGCAAGTGGAAAGGCCCGCGAAATGATTATTAAAGAAATTATGCGGAGGAAAGGTTTAGAGTAACATTAAGTTTTAGTGTGAGAAAGCCCTGAGTTGGTGATTTTGTATGAGAGAAGAGAAATTTAGATATTTAGAGGAACATACTGCCGACGTTGCTTTTGAGGCCTATGGTTCTGATTTGAATGAAGCTTTCGTAAACGCAGCAAAAGCAATGTTTAATGTCATGACGGATATATCTAAGGTAAACCCTAAAGAAAAAAGAGAGATTATAGTTCGGGATGAAGATTTGAAGGGTCTTTTGAAGAAGTGGCTTGAAGAGCTTCTTTTCCTTTTTGACGCCGAGGGAATAATTTTTTCAGAGTTTAATGTAACCATTAAGAGGGAAGATGACGAATGGGTATTGCAAGGTGAAGCCTACGGAGAACCTTTCGATCCAGAAAAGCATCCCTCTCATCTTGAAGTCAAAGCTGTTTCTTATCATATGATGGAGATCGGAGAAAGAAATGGCGAAAAATTTGTAAGAGTTATTCTAGACATATAGGTTGGTGAGAGTATTGTCCTCCGACTCTCTCGAAAGCGTAGCAAAAGCCCGGAAACGCCTTGAAGAAACACTAAGAATCATAATTGATAGCGATCCAGACTTATTAGGAGCAATGCTCGTTGATACTAATGAAGGCCTCCTCCTCTTGTTTGTGCCTAAAGAAGAAGCCTTAGAAGAAAATATAGGCCCAACAGGTGTTGAAGAAGAAGCTTTAGGAGGTACCATTTTAGATAGCTTTTCCCAGATAGAAAAGTTGATATCAGAGGAGAGACTGAACCTAGGAACGCTTGAGAAAGTACTTATTGTTGGTAATAAGGGCATCGCTCTTTTGCAACCACTCACTAAATCGAATAGTGTTTTACTACTCTACGGTCGTAAGGGCACTGCCATAGGTTTCGTCTACACGTTATTGGATCAAATAATACATGAAATCGATGAGCTAGCTAATGCCGCGTTTGGCATTTAATGACCAATTAGTCATTCTTTAAAATTCTTTATTGATATAGCTAGTTCTCAAGTTAGATACGGTATTCATCATGGAAAGAAAAAGAGACTCCCTCATAATAACTATTTCCAAAGAAAATAAGCGTCTTTCAAAACATCTAATACGAGGAATCTCCCGCTGGTTCTATTGTCTTGGATGCAAATTATGCGAGCTTATATGTCCTAGAAAAGCTATTATTGTAAAAAAAGTTGGTGAGCGGTTCAGGCCCACTATAGATAGTTCAAAATGCACTGGATGCCTTCTGTGTAATAATCTATGCCCAGTAGGTACATTCTATGAAAAAGCATTCATGGATGAGCATAAGCTATAACTATCAATTCGCCTTGGTTGCTATCTATGCGTCCAAATCCGAATCTCTCCATTTGCACATATTCACCATTCTTGAGAGATTGGACTAGAAACTCTACTAATCCCTCTTTTATAGTACCATCAGGCATCAGGACTCGTGCTTGGATAGCTAATTCCCCACCCGGTACCCAATGAATCTTACGGATACCAGGGATTACTTCGAAACTATGAAACGATGCTACAATTTTTCTTTCTTCGTCGTCTATAGCTTCTATCTTCACATTTGCGAATTCTTTCAACCTTATTAGCCGATCCTCTCTAATGACCTGTCTTATCAATGGTAGATCTTGATTAGCGATATAAACGTTTATAGTACCTCCTCGCTCGTCTAATGGCTTTATGATATACCGCCTAAATCCAGCATCGGGATTTTCTGGTATCCATGGCATTTTAACTTCGATTTCTTGAGAAATGCCTCTAATCATCATTTCAAAGGGTTCATCAACGAAAGATATTCGTTTGGCTCTTGCAGAAAGGATCTGCCTATTTATGGAGTAAAGAGTCTCTAAACTAAGTGTAGCATCGCTTTTAGCTATGCTGAGTTCTATGGCCATTCTTTTAAACGCTTCAGGAGTTATTCCTCGGCGTAGGAATGCTCTCACGGTTGGTAATGTGACATCGTCCCAGCCATGAATTCTGCCCTCTTTCAATGCTACTCTTATATGTCTCTTATGAATTTTCGCTTCTGGTAATTTTATCATACCGTACTGGATAGTTATGGGAGGCTCCCAACCGAATGCTTTGTAGATTTCTCTCTGTATAGCTTCATTTGTTTCATGCTCTTTTCCCCTTATTACATATGTGACTCCAGATAGGTGATCCTCGATCGCACATGCATAATTGTATAGAGGATACACTCGATACCTATAACCAGTTCGTGGATGAGGAATACTATCAATTATTCTTAACAATGGCGGGTCTCGGACAGCTGGATTTCTATGCGCCATATCCGTTTTTAATCTAACAATCGCTTGTCCCTCTTTATAGGTACCATCCAACATCTTTTCCCAGTAACTCACATCATCCATCGTATTTCTATGAGGACAGGGTGTTTTCTCCTCTCTATACTTACGGAATTCCTCACTAGAACACGTACATACGTAGGCTTTTCCTTGTTCGAAAAGCTTTCTAGTTAGTTCATAGTATAAGTCAAAATGATCACTCTCAAAAACTAGCTCGTCCCATTCAATACCAACTGCTCTTAAGTCTTCCATTATCCAGTCATAGTATATCGCTTTAATTCTCCGTGGATCCGTATCCTCTATCCTTAGGATAAACTTACCATTGTACATCCTTGCATAAAGGTACGATAAGAACGCTGCTCGAATAAGTTGGCCAATATGAAGGGCACCGGAGGGGGCTGGTGCGAATCTTGTAATGACCTTTCCGACTTTATCCACATTCGGCAAAGGTGGCAAACCTTCCCGCGTTTTCTTAGCTTTTTCTTCCCTTATTATTTCAATAGTTATTCCATAATTCCTCGCTAAGATATCTTTCTGTGTCTCTAAATCCATTGAATTAATCGCATTAACAATCTCTCGGATTGTCTTCATGATCCTCTCGCGTTCTTCCTCGTCTTTCAACCTTGCTCTAAAACCCTCAACTTCCGCTATTAGTTTTTTTAAGACAGCTTTCTCATCAGCTTTTCCATCGTGTGTTACAGCATTTATCAGAGCGTGTTTTCTGATAATGTTCTCCAGATTTTCCATGTTCGATCACCTATTCCAAGATTGGTAACCAGTACCTGCTTTTGCCCAAGCGATCTCTTTCATCATCCCACTCCTTAAGAATTTTTACAGCCTCTGATGCTACTTCCGCGGCTTCTTTTTCACCAGCTTTGACGAACTCGTTTGTGATTCTATTAGCGAAAACTGCACAAACAGCACCCGCTCTCGCGCCGAAAATATTGGCTAGGGTAAAAATTGTGGCGGCCTCCATTTCGAAGTTAAGTACCCGCATTTTCCTCAAATCATCTATAAGCCCCCTTATCCAAGAAGGCAAATAATTGTTTATAGCTGGTCTTTCTTGCCCAACATAAAATGAATCCGTGCTAGCTGTGATTCCGACATGATATCTATAGCCTAGAGACTCAGCTGCTTTGATAAGTGCCAATGTGACATCAATGCTAGCCACCGCTGGATATTCTGTGGGCGCATAGACTTTTGAGGCACCTTCTAATCGTACCGCAGCCGTAGATATTACTAAATCTCCTGGTTTGATATTCTCTTGAATTGCCCCCGTGCTTCCAACCCTTATAAATGTGTGCGCCCCAATGTTGATAAGCTCTATCATAGCAATTTCTACCGCAGGCCCACCAATTCCAGTGCTTGTTGCAGCGATTTCTACTCCCTTATAGTGACCCTTCACGGTTCTATATTGCCTATGAAATGATACCTCTTTCACATCCTCCCAAATAGATGTAATCACGTCTATTCTTCCAGGATCGCCCGGCAATAATACGTATGGAGGGATGTCCCCTGGTTTTAGCTCTATATGATACTGCAATCCTCCCTCCCACTCTGGTTTATCAGCTCTAGTCCTTTTTTGCGAGGTAGGAGGAGACATTAGGCATCCACCTATTCACTTTACCTAGGATGTAACTTACTTAATAGGGATTCTATCTCATCTAATAATTTTTCACTATCTCTACCCTTCGGATATGTAACCATCCTAACACTTCGTGGTGGCCTCGTTATCTTCTTTCGAACCTCCTCTGGCCAGTTATCCGGATCAAATCCCTTCTGAGCGAGAAATGCCAAGAACCATCTCTGCAAGCCGAAGCCAGAACATCCCGTCCATATAATCTTATCCTTTAATTGATGCTTTATTCTGAACGGTTCTGAATACTTTGTTCCATGAATGGATATATTGCCTATTTCGAGCCAAGCATGTTGATCATCTCTGTCCCCTTTATAAGGTAACCATGCTTCGAAATCTATTGTTCCTGGCTGATTTATGTCAATTTCTTTTTCTTCTTCCTCTTCAATTTCTCCTGCATGTACAAGATAAAAGGGGGTTACCCAAGCCCATCGCCATTCGAGATCGAGTACCTTATCCATGAAGTATTCATAGCGTTTAAGTAACTCATTCCTGATATTAATGACTTGCTCGGGCTCTCCAAGCCATACTATCTCGATCCTATGGAACTCAACAACTCTTTCTAATCCCCTTAGACCCCCCGACTCCCATCTGAAACTTGGTCCTGATCTATCAAACCATTTTATCGGAATTTCCTTCTTGTCAATGATTTCTCCTCCAAAGAACCAGTAAAATGGTTCACACTGGGCAAAGCAAACAAAATAATTGGGGGGCTTTATGTGCCTTCTTAGTATTTCTGGATCGGCCTCCTCTAGTACTGAGATATAATCAACCCATTCGTCAAAGTCCTCTAAATTATAGGAAATGGGTTGACTTGCAAAAAACATTTGGTGAGGCGTGCCCTTCAGATGACCAGTCTTTAAACCTATCTCTAATGGATTCATCTTAGGAAATATTGCCTCTACAAATCCTAGAGGCTTTAGCACGGTCTCAATAAAGAGCTCTTCAAACTTCCTTAGAAGGTGTGTTATAGGCGGGGTGTATAACCATTGGCCCGTAGAATATCTCTTAACCCACCCTATCTTTTCTAGAATAGTATTAGGATCATCCCTAAACTTCGGTTCTTTCATCGAACTTCGTTTTATTAAGCGCCAATGCTCAATCTTTCCACCCCATCTTGCTCTCTTTTCCTTATAATCAAGAAGTTTAAGAAGCCTATCAATAATTGGTCGCTTTAACTCGCTTTCCGTAAGTTCCGCCAAGTTAACTAAGGTCTTGTTATCCTTTACTATAACGCTTTTAACGAAAGGTAAAGTTGTTGAGACTCTCAAAGAACCGTCAAGAATAATCACTGCATCTTTTAATACTATCTCTCTGATCCCGATCTTGAACTTCTTACCGAGAATAGGTGCTAGATAATTCTTTATTCTTAAAGCGGCATGATGAAGCCTAACTCGGCTCCCACTTTCTATCTTTAACCGGATAACATTGTTTGAAACTTCAAAAGTTAGAACCTTTGCTGCCTCTTGGTTATTTCTAGCTCCTTTCTTCAATATTTCATTAATTTCTCCGAGAAGATCTTTTTCGAAAAACTCATTAAAATCTTCTGGAACTTCTTTACTCAAAATGTACTCTACCACGCCTTCGAACTTAACCATTATGACTCACTCCCGAGGCCTTGATATGGGTATTATTCACATTGATACTCTTGAAACCTTTCACGTTAAAAAGGATATTGATGAGACTCTTAAGCCTTATCAGATACTTGCAATAATCGCCGACGAGGAAGATGTACAAAGATGCATTCGAAAGAATCCAACATTTGCCAAAATATATGAGCACTTTCTTGCTAAAGGGAAGACGATTCTTATTGTTCCGCCTGAAGACGAGCAACTAATTACTGAAAGCCCTCTAAAAGATCCTCGTAAGAGACTGTATAGATTTTGTGAAAAATTAATATACGAGAAAAAGAGAACATCTGAACCCTTGAAATTGCCACTATACGTATTACTTATACATGAGCTTAATTGCTAAATTCAATAACCTTTTGTTTATGGTGTATTAATATGTTCTTGTACGAGCATGAAGGAAAACAAATATTTTCTGAATTCGGTATTCCAGTACCACCAGGAAAAGTTGCTTTTTCGGTCGAAGAAGCTCTTAACATAGCAGAAGAAATTGGGTATCCCGTCGTTCTTAAGCCCCAAATACTAGGGGGAAGAAGAGGGAAGGCGGGTGCTATAAGGTTCGCCGAAAACCCAGATGATCTCAGAAAAAATGCTGAAGAACTATTTCATATGACCCTACATGGCGAAAAAATCTCCCGCATCTTAGTGGAGAAAAAAGTGAATATCGCTCATGAATACTACTTGTCCCTTATGGTTGATTTTTACGAAAAGAAAATCATAGCTCTCTTCTCTACTGAGGGTGGAATAGATATCGAAGAAGTAGCCAGAACAAACCCAGAGGCTATCGTGCGAGAATATATTGACCCCGATGTTGGTGTGACCCAATTCATTGCCTTAGACATGGTTAATCGCCTTGGGATAAAAGGTAAAAAAGCCCTAAAAATTGCTAGTGTCTTCTATAAACTCTGGTTAGCCCTCAAACAGAAAGATCTATTACTAGCCGAAATAAACCCCCTAGCCGAAACTTCTGATGGAGATATCATCGCATTAGACGCAAGAGTGATGGCAGACGACAACGCTGCCTTTAGACAACCATGGATAAACTCTCTAAAACAATCACGAGCTGGAGTAGAGAGTTTAGAGTACAAAGCAAAAGAGAAAGGCATCTCCTTCGTAGTACTAGAGGGTGACGTAGGAATCATAGGTAATGGTGCTGGTTTAACCATGGCAACTGTGGATTTAGTCAAAGAATTTGGAGGAAAACCCGCAAACTTCTTGGATATAGGAGGAGGAGCTGGGCCTGAGAGGGTATTTGCGGCAATAGAGACTCTTCTTAAGCTTGGGAATGTGAAGGTGATTCTTATGAATATCTTTGGAGGAATAACACGATGCGACCTTGTAGCGCAGGGAATCTTAGAGGCATTGCAAAAAATAGACGTTAAGGTTCCCTTAGTGGTACGTTTAACTGGAACTAACGAGGATTTGGGGAGAGAAATGCTAAGAAAAGCTGGTATTGAGGCGTATACAGATATGATTGAAGCCGTTAAAAAGGCTGTTGAATTAGCAAAGGAGGGAGCTTAAAATGGGAATACTAATCAATAAGAATACCAAGGTAATTGTTCAGGGAATAACTGGTAGGGAAGGATCTTTTCATACGAAACTTATGCTCGAATATGGAACAAAAATTGTGGCTGGAGTAACTCCCGGAAAAGGTGGTCAAGAAGTCCACGGCGTACCTGTCTATGATTCTATAGGTGATGCCCTAAGGGAACACGAAGCTAATGCTAGTATAGTTTTCGTTCCAGCAAAGTTTGCTGAAGAGGCTATTATGGAGGCCATACATTACAAGTTGAATCCAATCGTAGTGATAACGGAGGGGATCCCTATATGGACAACGCTCGAATTGGTAAGACTTGCTAAGAAAAAGGGAGTCTATATCATAGGCCCAAACTGTCCCGGAATAATCGTACCTGGAGAAGCAAAAATAGGTATAATGCCGGCTCATGTATTTAAGCCCGGTAACGTTGCTGTAATTTCTAGAAGCGGAACACTTACTTACGAAATCTCTAAAACATTATCGGATGCGGGATTCGGTCAAAGCGTTGTAATAGGCATTGGTGGGGATCCAGTAAAAGGTTTAACAATTCCCGAAGCTCTTAAATTGCTTGAACAGGATCCTACTACTAAGAAAATCGTTATAATTGGAGAAATTGGAGGAGTAGAAGAAGAAAAAGCAGCAGAGTTGATAAAGCGTGGAGAGATAACAAAGCCGGTAGTGGCGTACATCGCTGGAAAACATGCAACAATGCGGACGGGTGTATCCTTTGGTCATGCAGGAGCAATCGTCCTAGGAGATATTGGTCGTCCAGAAACAAAGATAAGAGCATTCAATGAAGCTGGTGTTCCAGTGGCAAGATTACCTACTGAGGTCGTAGATTATCTTAGGGAACTATGAGAGACTCCTAAAGGACAAATTTTGGTAAACGGAGGACATCCTCAATTACTACTCCTTTTTTACTCCATTTCTCAAGGTTTTCTTTTATAGCTTGAAACGCTTCTCGGAGAATTTGAGTGTTATCATATTTCTTGAGAATCTCTAGTAATTCTTCTCGGGACTTTTTTCTAAGTTCTTTAGCTATTTTTATCATTTCAGGTAATGCTCTAACAATGTTATCAACGATTGTTATATTGGCCCATTGAGCTGTTCTAGAAAGAGGATTCAAATCTATCGCAACAACATTTTTCCCAAGTTTTCTAAGAGCTATTGTACGATCTCCGTCCTCCAATGGAACAAAGACCGTATCAGCTATGTAGATTCCCCTTTTATCTACATATCTTCTAAGATGCTCTATTTCGGGAATCTCGGTTTTATACTCATCATCTACTCCTAACACTTCATCTGCACCAGCGTCTATTAGAACCTCACGTATAGCCTCTTCTCTCTTTTTCGTCCTATAAAAGAGATTGACTTCTAATTTAGCTCCAACAATCTTCGCTAATTCAACATATTCCCTAGGAACTAAAGCAGCAACATTGCCATTAACTGAAAAAACTGGGTTCTTAGATACTAAAAAAAGTGCTACAGCAGCTCTCATAGCTTTTCTAGCGAACTCATGGGTTTTTTCGCCCAAGAGATAATCAAAGGCTTCGCCTCTTCCGTGTGCAATCAATCCAGCTGTAGCTACAACTCCCTTTTTGTATCCCTGAATAAGACGCTCTCGATATCGTAATGAAAAAGCTCTAGGATGCGACTCTGGAATCACTATTTCTTCACTATTTTCTTCATTCAATGATTCTCACCCCAAAATTATCAAGTCTAGCTATAGTAAAGTAAGTAGCATTTCCTAATTCTATCTTTCTTGAAATCTTCTTAACATCATTTTTCGAAAAACCATCCTCACTCACTAGGAAAATTCCTCTACCAATCATTAACATTGACCCGTAGTAGCCCATATTCCCTAGCTCTTCCAGAATTCTATGGAGGTAATCATTTATTAATCCAGACTTCTTGGCAAAATCGAATGATAGTCGGGCGAACTCAATTAATGTCGGATGTTTAAGTAATTTTCCTATTTTTACTCCAAAAGCATTCTTTATTCGTTCTATGTAATTTCTTGATGACAGAATAGTGGGTGTTTCGATAGGCCCCCAAACGATTATTAGAACTTCTCCCTCTCGCGGAATTCTAACTACTCGTCCAATGCCTGGTCCTCCCTCTCTTACTCTAATTTCAAACATCCCATCATATTGAGCAATAACACTACCAAGCCCAGTTTTTCGCTTAACTTCTGCAATATGAGCTATTTTAGCTAATTCCTCTCTTGAAAAACCAAGATCTAGGGCTTCATTTATTGCGAATACTGTTCCTAGAGCTCCAGCTCCACTACTACTTAATCCACAACCTATAGGTACTTGAAAACTATGAAAAATCGTGATTTCTATGTTTCTTATCTCTGCTTTCTCCAGAATAAGCTTGGCAGCTAATTCTGAAGTTATCGCAGTTCTAGTTTGATCCTTACCATTGAAAAAAATCTGTATCTTATTGCTTCCCGCTTTCTTTATAGAGATACTAGTGAAAACATATCTATTTATAGAGAAACCCGCTCCAAGAGAACCCGCTTCTAACTCTACGCTCTTTATCACTGGGAGAAAAAAACCAGTAATATGCGCTGGTACTGCGATAATCATTGCACATTCCCAGATCTGAGTCTTTTAGAGCTTCTTAGGATGACTCTCTTTCTACATTATCTCTATGCTCTAAAATCTTAGAAACATAATCCAAGATGTGACCAGCAACTTCTCTTTTGCTCCCTTTTAGCTCCATTACAATTTCTCTCTTTTCTTCTCGAGAAACTAATACAACCTCTGTATTGTCGGAGCCAAAAATCCCTTTACTCACATCATTTACAGCAACGATATCAGCGATGCCTTTGTTTAGGTATTCTCTTCCAGCCTCTATTAGTCTCTCCTTAGATAGTCTCCACTCGGCCTTAAAAGCCACAAAAATAGCATTTCTATTTCGATCTCTTGCAAGCTCTATAATTTTCTCCGTTGGTACAAGCTCTAATCTCAGAGCGTGCTCCGACTCTATTTTTCCCTCATAAGTGCTTCGTGGCTTAAAATCACTAATCGCTGCTGCATGAAGAAAAACGTCAACACTGTCTATGTGTTTAAGTATTAATTCTTTTGCTTCATCATAGGTCTCAAACGTTTTCACCGTTATTTCTCGTGGTAAAATGGCGTATTTTAGAGAATCCTTAGCAATTATTACTGTCGTTTCCGCTCCTCTTATCCAAGCCTCTAGAGCTAATGCCAATCCCATTTTGCCGCTACTTGGATTTGAAATAAATCTTATACGATCAATGAAGATTTTAGTAGCCCCTCCGGTGACTAATACTTTTTTTCCTTTAAGCGGTTTCTTGCTTACAGCCTTAAATACATACTCCACAATTTCCTCGACTGATGGAAATTTTGCTTTTCCTTCTTCACTAACAGGGTTCACTATCACGATCCCCTTTCTAATAAGCTTAGAGACACTCTCTTGCACTTGTGATGCGTTCCATAGACTAAGGTGCATTGCTGGGACTATAATAACGGGTATATTAAGACCCATTCCAGACAATACTGTCGTCAATAATGCGTTATCAGCAATCCCCATTGCTATTTTAACAATGGAATTAGCCGTTGCTGGTGCCACTACAATAACTTTATTTTCTGGTTTCTGAGTAATCATTATGTGTTCAATAGCTCCTGATAGCTCTGTAATGACCGGGTTTCCTGTAGCCCAATAAAACATGTCAGGGGATATCAATTTCTTAGCTTCTGGAGACATAATTACATGTACTTCTGCTCCGTGTCTCATTAGTTCTCTCGCCAAATCGATTGCCTTATATATGGCTGCACTACTTGTAACTGCTAAGATTACTTCTTTATCTTTTAAACGCGAAGATTTCATACCCTTGATATCTTTTGATGGATGTTCCCACCTCATGGTTTACACGACCTAGGAATCTAATTTATTCAATAATGAAAAACTTGAACTGGCTCATTGTTTTCGTTAACAATAATGATCTTTGGTTTTACTTTACTAACTTCATTCAAATCAGCGTATACAAATGAAAAGACAATCAGCTCATCTCCTACCTCTCCAAGTCGTGCTGCTGCTCCATTTAAAATAACTTCGCCCTTTTTACCAGGAATAACGTACGTTTCGAAGCGCTGGCCATTGGATAGATTAGCTACTAAAACGATCTCATAAGGTGCTATACCTGCCATTTCCAGCAAATTCTTATCGATCGTTAGGCTTCCTAGGTATCGGAGATCTTTCCCTGTCACTCTTAAACCTTGTATCTTAGTATTCAAGATTCTCTTAAGCATTCTCTTCACCCCACTCTAAATAGATATCTACTTAGGAAGTTAACCATATGATACCTCACCATATACAGGGCACTTATATGAGGGACGTTCGGGTGCTCATTGGCTGAACGTTTAGTTTTTATATTGAATAAATACAATCTATGTGAACAACTAATTCCGTATCCCTATATATTCGGATGGTCACAGCTATGGCAAAGAGGAAAATCTCTAGCTTAGCTCCTCTAGATTTTGAAACACAACTAGCTCTAATGAGTCAAAAAGTAAAAATTCTACTAGAAACTAGAAAGCGTCGTCATGTGGTAACAATAGTTGCTGGCTTAGATGATAAGGCAGTGGATCTCAAGCAAATTGCAAAAGACTTGAAAAAGTACTGTGCAACAGGCGGTACATATAAGCAAGATAAAAAATTTGGTCCAATAATACTTCTCCAAGGAGACCATGTAGAGAAGGTGAAGGAGTACCTTACAAAGAAACTTGGGATTCCTCCAGAAAATATTGAAGTTTTGTAATGGTGAACTAAGGCGTTCCCGATACTCGTTCTTTTCGGCAGTATTGACCCATTATTTATTATCCATTATTTTTTCTAGCATACCAGTACCAAGCATTTCCGAAAGTACGTTAGCATAAAGCTCATCTTCTATGAATATTTTCAGCAACGATCTTAAATCAACTTCTAGGGAGATTAGTTTCGTTCTTCCGTAGCGTCCTAGGCTTATCACCGGAGCAAGAATTATTCCTAGAGTTTCTAGATCCGAGAATATATCGTTTAATCTCCTAAGGGAAAGGGGTGAGTAACCCAGCGTATTACATATTTTTTCGTACATACTTTTCACTTTTCCAGTTGTAATCTGTTGCTCGTTACGAGCTGCCAAAATAGCGATCGCTAATAACACTAATTGCTCTTGAAGAGGAAGATCTCGTATTGTTGCTCCAATAATATCTTTGTCAACCTCATCAACTGCCTTAATGATGTGTTCTTCCAGAACCTTTGATGCTCCTTCTCGTTCAGCTATTTCTCCAGCAATTCTTAATAGATCTATAGCTCTACGAGCATCTCCATGCTCTCGGCCCGCGTAAGCGGCTGCTAATCTCAAAGCCTCTTCCGTCACTACTCCCGGTCTAAAAGCCATTTGTGCTCGCTGTTTTAGAATATCATATAATTGCTCTGGGTTGTATGGCTTGAAAATTATGCTCTCCTCTGATAAACTACTCAATACTCTTCCATCCAGATAATTCTTGAACTTGATATCGTTTGTTATACCGATTATCGACACTTGGGCATTGTTGAGTTCATTATTTATCCTAGTAAGTTGGTAGAGTACGTCGTCTCCAGAAGTCTTTACAAGCCAGTCTAGCTCGTCTAAAATTATAACTACTAACTGGTTTTGCGCATCGATGTATCTAACAATTTTATCAAAAATCACATCAGTTGGCAAACCAGTCTCTGGTATTCCTCGATAGCCTAATTCCTCACATATTCTGACTAATACTCTATAATTGGTTTTTCGGTAGCGACAATTAACGTATGCATAGTTAAATCGCAGACCTAGTCGCTCACCTCTCTCAATGAGTTTCCCTAAGACATACTTCGCAACAGCCGTTTTTCCAGTCCCCGTTTTTCCATACATAAAAACATTAGATGGCCTTCCTCCCTTAAGGGCTGATGCAAGAATGTATGCAAGCCTCTTAATTTCTTCTTCCCTATGGGGTAAAGTTTCTGGCACATAATCATGACTTAGTACTCTCTTATTAATGAATAAGGATTGTCGGCTCAATAATTTGTCAAAAACTTCATCAACACTCACAAGAAGCCCCTCTCCAATTGTAAGACCCTACTTCAAGTAGACTGGAGAAAGACTAAAAACGGAGGAAATATTCTTGTAACACGTAGGAAGACCCTTAAAAAATGCCAAAAATAAAATTTTCCGTTTAAATAATTAAATGAAAAATTTTCGCTCAAATTTTCGCTACTAAAAGCGTAAACTTTAAACAGCGTAATACCCAAAAAAGAAGGACGTTTACCCTTTCTAGGAATTCCTTTATTCCTGGTGACTCTTTTGCTCGAGAATATACACACGATCCCGCTAAAGAAACTCGCAAAAATCTATTTAGAAAAACTCTTAGAAAATTCTGGTAAGAAGTTTGAAATATTTGAAGATGTTGAGAGAGTAACCCTTGATGGTAAGCGAAAGACAAAATTCGACTTCATAATAAAGGATTACACAACTGGAGAAACCATTGGAGTGATCGTTAAAGATTGGAAAAGACCTATCGGAGTTAACGTTGTTTTAAAGGCTGAAAGAGATGTCGAAGACTGCGGATTATCATACGGAATTCTAATAGGTTCAGAATTCTCTGGTGTAGTGGAAGGACGAGAATTTAACAACCTAATACTGGTTTCAAGGGGAGTAATTATTTCCAACCTCCAGTCATTCCTAAGCGAAGAATAACTCTCTTACAATCAAATATACCCTATTTTTTCTCTCTCAATCCTCTCGAGAACCAAAAGTAATAGGAAATTCTCATACTAAGGTGGAGGAGATGAAGGAAAATCTAAGATCCCAAAAAAATAATCTTTAGAAGAAGTGGTGGGCCCGGGCGGATTTGAACCGCCGACCACCCGGTTATGATTCCCGTGCGGTTGCATTATTCTCTAAACCGCATGCCGGGCGCTCTACCCTGGCTGAGCTACGGGCCCGTTTCAGGGTTTTTCTTAATATTTAATCTATCTTAATCTACTAGTGATGTCTTTCTTCTATAAATTTTACTCCTAAATTTAACAGATATCTTTAAGGGTCAGGGGTTCATCTATTCGAATATGACACACTATTTAGTTGCTGATACTGGGAATCTCTAGAATTAATTGCATCTTATCTCTGTCAAAAGAGAAATTAAGCGGTCCGCTCTACACATAAGTATTGCTATATTCCAAACATCCCTATATTATGTTGGATAATAGCCAATGTCCCATGAATATTTTTAAATATAGAAGTATGTTATCAGAGATATCAGAGTCCAACATGCGGGGGTTCCCGAGCGGTCAAAGGGGCCGGTTATTTGTATTCGTCAAAAGGCTAGACTTAGGATCCGGTGGCGCAGGCCTTCGCGGGTTCGAATCCCGCCCCCCGCACCAACTCTCTTCTTTGATCATAAAACTATTTTTCCGATTTTGCATGATTACCTCTGATGTAGAATGCTTCTAGTATATAGAAAATGTTCATTATCTAGTAATACGCTGTTGTAGAGACTATGAGAATTGGTTAAGATGGGATGCTATTTGGCGGAAGAGCTAATTGATGTTCTCAGAAAATTAAAGAAAATACTTGACAGAGAAAACGTAAACTGGGTCCTGGCAGGTCCATTAGCTGCTAAAACATTAGGCCTTTCTTTATCAACAAAGGCAATAGATATATTGACTGACGAGGAAGGCGTCTATATAATGAGCAGACTATTTCAAAATTCCTTTCAAACCATAGTGCCAGCTGATTTTCGAAAAGTAGGTAACATCCTAGCACACTTTGGTGTTTTTAATGCCGATGGGGTGCCCGTTAATATCATCGGAAATCCAGTAATAAACTTTCACGGGTATTTGATAAAGATAGATGTAAAAGACGTTATCGCGATAGCTACTAGTGTAAAAATTAATGATGAAACATATCTAGTGCCTCCGCTAGAATGGTTATTAGTCTACTTCAAACTAATAACACAAGACGACAATATTATGAAAAAACTAGCTGGCTTCATACAGGAAACTGACTTCAATAAAGAGTTACTTGAAAGAATTCTTCAGAACTTCCCTAGTGTACTAAAAGATGAACTAATCCAATATTTAGAACCCTCTTTGAAATAATTAAAATCAGCTCAGAAATCCTTAACTATTCTACTATTCTGTTAAAAAAGATTAGTCAAAGATTTTATCACTGCTTATTCCTACTTCTTTAAGGAGTCTTATTGTATCATTAGTGAATATCGTTGAGAGAATCCTTGGATAAATCACTTCACCTTTTTCGTCCAGATAAGGTAATTCTATCCCAGCCATAATTATTGTTATTCTTAATTCTCCTTTCATTGAATCATCTAGTACGACGCCCCATTTCACCTCGCCTTTGTTTCCAAGGATAGCTGATACTTGCCTAACAATGCTCTCTGCTTCTTCTAAAGTAATATCGCTTCCTCCCGTAATATTTATTAGTGCGCTTTTAGCCGTATTTAACTTGACGTCCAGTAGAGGGTTTATAAGGGCTCTTTCGAGTGCAAGCCTTACTCTGTTTCCTTCTGATACATCCGCTTGTCCAATACCAATAACTGCTGTACCCCCCGCCGATAAAACTTTTTTAGCATCTGCAAAATCTACATTAACTAAGCCGGGTCTGGGTCCTATTAGATCCGCGATCCCAGTAACCGCTTTTACTAGAATATCGTCAGCCAACCTGAAAGCTTCTAGCAAAGTCTTTTTGGGAGCTATTTGGAGAAGCTTATCATTAGGTATCACAATGATTGTATTAGAGAACTGAATAAGCTTTCTTAGAGCTTCAGAAGCGTTTTTCCTTTTTACCTCTCCCTCAGCCATAAACGGTAATGTGCATATAGTCACTGTTAGAATCCCCATTTCTTGTGCTAATTGCGCAATATAAGGAGTTGCCCCACTTCCTGTCCCTCCCCCTAATCCACAAGTTAGAAATAGGAGATCAGTATTTCTGAGAATCTTCTTTAACTTCTCTTGACTTTCTTTCGCTGCTTGTTCTCCCACTTTAGGATCATTTCCAGCACCATGTCCTCGACACGTTTTTTCTCCGATTAAAACTTTTTTATGCGCTTTAGTAACTAACAGCTGCCGGGCATCGGTATTTACAGCTATAGTCGTTACTCCTTGCGCTCCTACTCTCATTAGATTCGTAACTGTATTATTTCCAGCACCCCCAACTCCTATCACTTTTATTTTTGGTAGACTCTTAATGATCACTCTTTCTATATCCTCATCGTCTTCTTCACTATGATCCACTTGTTGTCCCGAGACGTTTTCCTCATCAATTTCTTCAAGCTGTTTTAATATGATATCTAAGTCACTCAAGTAGGCACCTTTAAACTAAGGTTCTAAGGAATACTCACCACATACTTCATCTCCACACATTTATAAGCTACGATATTATTGCATTATTACTACTAGTCATTATTAGATGAATCTTAATGGGTGAGACACATGAGTAAAAGTACCGTTTATTTGGCCCGTGACGCTTTACGAGAAGCCCCTAAATTATTTGGTGTTAAAACTGGAGTGCCTGGGTTAGATGATCTATTTTGGATCGTAGAAATTGATAAAGAAACTGGAAAAATAGTTAAGAGGACCCTCGGAGGATATCCATTTGGTGGTGTCTTTAACATAACTGGCGTCCCCGATACTGGAAAAAGCCTATTAGTCGAGCAATTCGCTGTTGTTCAAGCTCATGAGGGGTGGCCAGTAGTTTTCGTAACAGTCGAAAGTCCAGCAGAATATGTAGCTCGGGGACTTGAGATAAGAGCAAAAGCTCTACGTATAGACTGGTCTGAGATAGAGGATAAAATAGCGTTAATCGATTTAACAATGAACGATGCCTTACGAGAGAATGTTAAGGATCTCACTAAACTAATAGCTGAAACCACAAGAATGTTCAAACCCAGACCCGCAAAGTCTGTTGTTATAGATTCTATAACTGGTCTCTACGAACACATGGAAGTACTGGCCCGTAAAATTGTTCGAGTATTGTTTAATACGATGAAAACTCTTCGGGTAACTGCTCTATTTGTTTCGCAGAAGAGATCTTCCCACGAAGAAGCTAGCGCTGAAGCAGCTGGAGGATTAGCTATAGCACACATCGTGGATGGCACAATTGTCCTTAGCAAAAAAATAATTACACAAAAATGGGAAAGCCAAACATATCGGATTCCTTTAGGAGGAGTTTTAAGAACCATTAGAATAGATGGTTGCAGATTGGCTGGCCACGATCAGAATACTCACGTGATGCGAATAAGAGAAGAAGGAATCGTTGAAGTTGGTCCAACACTAGCTGAATATATTGAGAGAGGTTGGGAGTAATATAAAAACATATAAAATGTTGAAAAAAGTTTTCTTTATTCTAATCATATCACAACGTGATGAGAAAAGCCAGGAGCTGAATCGGTGATGTAGCTCCCCTGTGCTGAGCTATTATTTACCACTTATTACAATTACATGCGTGAGATTTCGCCTAAGTATGGGTGTATCCTTGTGATTCAAGCATACCATGAGAAAATTTTCGAACACTTAACTCTCTCATTGCCGGGCAACATTCAAAAGGTTTTAGCCTGTTTTTTAGCATGGTGTACTGTTGATGGGACATCAAATACTGCTGCAATAGCAAAAAATAGGCTCCGATTACCTACTATAAAAGATTTCACTGAAGCATATATTATTGCAACAAAACGGTTGCAAAATAAAGAGTTCTTAAGCAGAGCAATAGATCTTTTCGTCCGTGCATTACACGATAGAACGGTGTATGAGGAAATGCTAAGGCTGTCTTTGAGCAGAGATTTCGGAGAATTAATGCTTAATGCTTTAAGAGAGATTAGTGAGTACAATCGAGATCCAAGATTACTATTTCTCATAGAAGAAGTAAAAAAATTGTCGACAATATCTCCTCAAAGAATTTCCTGTCAAAAATCCATGAAAATGAAAACAGCAGCATCTTTTTTTATAGAAAATCCAGAAATGTTCGACAATTATTGTTCGAGCGAAATATCTAGAATAAGCCAATATGAGAACATAACTGTATACGGAGCAAGAACTAATGGGGTATTTGATAAAGTTTGTTTTGAAATAGAGTTCACCATATATGGTTTCGAACTTGATCAAATATTAGCGCAATTCGATACCTATAGTCAACTCTTGCCAAAAATAAGACTTCTGGCTTTTTTCATAAGCAACAATAGCAAGGAGACAATCTCTAAAATTTTAGAAGTCATAGAAAAAGTTTCTACCAAACTTGAAAAAATAGTTGCGATCGGAGTCATAACTCAGCACGCACTAGAGAACGTTCTTAGCATATTAGCTCAGAAGGTACCTGAAGAAAAACCAGTAGTGGTTGATAAGGACGTGTCATCATTTCTATACACACTTGGAGCTTTTCTTACCTATTATGCAAAAAAGTATCTCAAGAAAATCTAGTGTTGGTCTTTTCCTTCTCCTCCCCTGCTAAATATTCTTCTCTTTTAACAAATTTTAGCATTCTCGGTAATTCTATCCTCTGCTGAATACCAAAACTTCCCGTTTCGCTATAAGACTTAACTGGACTAACCTTGAAAAAGAGCAATTGTGCTACCAGTAAACCTTTTTTCAGTTTTACTGGAATAGTATTCCTGTTACTTATCTCCAATATAACGTATCCTTTATGTCCTGGATGAAGAAGATACGCTGCTTCAACTTCAATACCTAATCTGGCAAGACTTGACTTCCCAGAAATCATTGCTATTATATTATTTGGTAGCTCTATCCATTCTATACTCCGTCCCAAAACGAACACATGTGGTTGCAAGTAGATACTAGTAGCGTGAATCCTATTCGCTCTGACATTTAGATTTTCTGGATCCAAAATAGGAGTATGATAAGGCTCTATGAATACAAACTCCGAACTCAATGTGATGTCATATGTTATCTCTCCTAGGTTTTCTTCAAAAAAAGGATCAATTACCAGCTCTCCTCGCTCTAATTTTTCTAACAGATCTTTTTTAGTGAGAATACCAAACACATCAACCACTCTATCGGAAAGGTTTATGCTCCTTCTTTCCAACAAGCCTTACTTTCTTTTTTAAAAAGTTACCGCTGATTTCTGCAGTGAAGCTGTTAAGAAAAACTAAGATTATCTCGCTTTTCTAGACAAGAAGGGGTAAATTTTTCCAAGCTAGAGCTAACTTAATATACTTTGTTGCACACATTAATACTATAACTTTGTTATATGTGGAGATGTTTGAAATGTCTGATGAAGAGAAAGAACTTGAGAAAAAGAAAAAAGCAAAACTGATTCAGGAATCGGTTGTATCAATCGCTGGTAATGTGAGAGACCCCGAACTAGGAATCACGCTTAAAGAAGCGGGATTGCTAAAACCAGAGTTTATTAAAGTAGATGTTGAAAATAAAATTATCGAAGTTAATTGGGTGCCTTCAACACCTTTTTGCCCTCTAATAATGCATATCTCTGCAGTAATAAGAGCTAGACTAATGGAGAAGTTCCCAAAATGGAATATACGAGTTCGTCTCCATCCAGAGGTTATAGGTAGCGAGAGTTGGAATGAACGACTAAAGAATACGGAAGAGTTAGATAAATTATTAGAAGAAATCAAACAAAGAGGGTGGTGGAATTACTTCGTTGTTGAGGAATGAATATTGCTCATTAAAGGACCTCATATTTATTTTTCTTGTTCTACCTCTTTTCCAAGCCCTCTTTCTTCCTCCTTTGTTTTGTATCTTTTTGGCTTAATGATGGTACTCCCAATTCCTGTAAAAAGTCCCGTAAGAGGACCAAAAAGAATTCCGAAAGTAGTAGCTACGAATATATCTCCGCTTGTAAAACTAAAGAGGAGACCATCTATTGGGGCGATATACGTCACATTAGTCAGAGTAAATAGGAAAAGCATTGCTAAGATAGTACCTATGAAGCTCCCCGCAAATCCGGACAAGAACTTCTTAAAGGACGATGTGTGACCTGCTATGTATCCGCTCAGAAAACCAAGCGGAAAAGCTAATATTAGTAACAAGTACGAATAGCCATGATATCTTGGCATTACAAGAACAATTACTATCCATAACCACATTGCTAAAAATAGAGCTATAAGTACACTAATCCTTATATAAGAAGACATAACCATTGAATCATATTCATTTTTCAAAACACATTCCCTCAGAAGACTATTGCAATAAGAAACACAAAATTTTTGCACATCCCTCAAACTATATCATTATCAACATATAAAAATTATCTACAAACACCAGAAAATTAACGAAAGAGAACTAACGCTTGAATTCTTGAGAAAGAGAGTATTGAGACAAGAGTATACTCTGTGGTGTAAAAAGTGCATAGAGCACCATTCCTTGGAAAAATTAGACTATTCTGGTGCCATAACTGTAATGTACCCCTTATTAGTGACAAATGTGACTTATGCGGAGGCAAAGGAGAAACCGTGAAAATCGCACCACCAGGCGACCCCAGACCTGCTTTTCTTGGTGATTATGAACTACTTAAAAGAACTCTTAGTAATCTTTTCTCGCCTCGTATAGTTAATGTTTTTCTTAAAGAACATATCTTGCTTAACCCTGCATCTTACATTGATAAAATGGATGAAATAATCGTTCAAGGAAAAGTTATCGGAGATTTAAGATACAACCCAGAAAAATCAGAATATGAAATAGTACTAAATAAACAAGGAGCTATTTTTTTCTTCGCATTAGCATCATACCTTTCGGGGGACTTAGAAAAAAACTTATCTTTTTTTAAACACTTCGTGATAGTCTCTAAAGAAGCTGGAAAGAAGATCTCGGAAGGATATAACGTTCTGGCACCAGGGATTATGCACTTTAGTACCTTCCATTCTGGCGACTTAGTATTTGTATTCGATGAAGATATTACATTAGTAGGTATAGGCGTTGCGAGAGTATCTTCTGAGCGTTTAGACTTCCTTTCCAAAGGATTAGTGATAAAGAATAAAGCAAAGAAATTGTTTTTAACCTTTGATAATGCCAAAACGATGGGTAAAGACATCTTAGACAATATCTTACACAAGCCTTTGGATAGAGAAATCGCATGGGATACTGATACATCCCCGTTATTTATTGAGGAATACGATCCATACAAGTTATTTCCTCAAAATATCAGACGAAGATGGATGCTTATAACATACGCTAATTTAACTGCTTTACAAAAAAGAGAAGAGGAAGCGAGGGCATTTATCACTCATATGTCAAGAAGATCCTTACCAATTACCGTTTCATTTAGTGGTGGAAAAGATAGTATAGTCACATTTGAACTCGTTCGAAAAACGCTCCAACAAAACTTCATCGTGTTTTTCATAAATACTGGTATTGAGTATCCAGAAACGATTGAGTACACGAAAAAAGTTCTTAGAACGTTCGAAGAGGAGACTAATAAGAGTTTTAGAAATGGAAGAGTAATTATAATTGATGATGTAGAGCTCATACTTGGGAAATCAATAGCAATAGCAAATGTTCCTTCTCAGAGATTTTGGATCGGCTTCAGAACGATAGGCCCGCCTGGTATGGATTGGAGATGGTGTTGTAAGTCTAACAAGCTGGCCCCTACTAGACAGTTATTAGAAAAGCTTGGTATTGCTAAGACCGTGTGTTTTGTTGGGATTCGCAAATATGAGTCTCTTCAACGAGCATCTGAGGGTCGTGTTAGCGAAAACCCCTGGACAGGTCAGTTAAATGCTTACCCTATCTATTACTGGAATGCCCTAGATACTTGGTTATACATTCTATGGCGGCGACTTCCGGCTAACCCTCTATATGGAAAAGGGTTATCAAGGATTGGTTGCTGGCCTTGCCCATGTAGTAACTTAGCCGATTTTTTTGTTCTGAAAGAAATTCATCCAGACTTAAGCGAAATGCTGCATAGTGAGCTGATTAGAATTGCACAAGAACAAGGAATTCCTGAAAACATGATAAATAATATCCTTAAGTATGGAAGCTGGAGATGGTTAAAACCTCCTAAAAAAGTACCAGGTGGAAAAATTTATCGGCCATTATTACTACCTTTCCACTTAAGTCAGAAGGAAGATGGTTCTATATCTCTAGAAATTAAACGTTCAGGCGAAGAGTTGGATAAACTAGAAGAATTCTTGAAGAGTATTTTAAAGGCTCTGAAATCTCGTGAAGATTAGTTTTTGACACAATCCTTAATGCTGAGAATTTAAATTAGGCCTTTAAACTTGGTAAATATTCTTTCTTTAAGGAGACTCTAGTATGGGGAATTGAAGATGCCAAAAAGATACAGAATTCTCGTAACTGGGGATTTCCACATACCATTTCGTGCTCAGGCGATACCTAAACAACTATTAGAGACATTAGAAGAAGATATATTTGACCTAGTAGCAATCACTGGGGATCTTGTCCAAAGCTATGTACTAGAGCCTTTTAAGAAGTTTCCCATAGTTGCTGTGCGTGGAAATATGGATATTGGCGAAGCAGCTCGGTTTCCAGAGATAGCTTATATCGATATTCCCGGATCGAAATTGAAAGCTATAATATTCCATGGTACTGGAATATATCCACGTGGAGAACCAATGCTACTACGTGGACTAGCAAAAAAACATGGTGCTAATATAATCTTTACTGGTCACACACACTATCCAGATGTACGAAAAGTGCTTGACACGCTAATCATAAACCCTGGGAGCGGTACTGGGGTTTATGGAGGAGGGGGAGGATTCGGCACCCCAACTTGGGCAATTGTAGAGATAGCATCTAGTGACATCTTCGTAGAAATATATGCTGTAAGGAAATCTTACATAGAGATTATCGCGCGCAAAAAATTTGTACTTGAGGAAGAGTGATCTGAATAACTTTTCATCGATGATATCAATGCGAATGAGTGACACTACAATAATTAACACTATTTACCTAATTTTTTCCGCTGCTACCGAAGCTCTGAAGGCAAAGAATTTCGGAAAAGTAAGAGAGTTGCTGAAGAGAGCTGAACAATTATCAATTACTTTAAGAGATATCACTAAGTATGCTGAAGTTATACATAAACTAAGCGACTTCTACGTAATGATCGGTGATGATAAGAAGGCAAAAGATCTTTTGGAGAACTTATTGGCACAAATCCAGGAAGAAGCCTCTAAACGATCTGAGTTGCAAATAGAGTATTTACAAGCCGTAACTCAAGCATTCTTGTTACGAATTTATAGCAGAATGGGTGTTTTCGATAACATATTACTTGAGAAGACATTAGAGATGTACAAGAAGTTGGCGAAACAATATAAATTGGTAGACTACTATCTGAGTTTCTTACTCACGATATATTTACCAATAAAATCTCAAAAAAGCGATAAAAAAACTCTTCGAAAAATACTCTTAGACGCGATCTCTTTAAGCAATGAGATTCTGGAAGGAGAGCCGTCTCCAGATGCTCTCCCAATAATAGCTGAGACTCTCGTGCAATTAGCTAATATAGAGATTGCTCTGGAGGACTATCGAAATGCTCTTACCCACGTTCTCAATGCATTGGAAATTTATCGTCAGCTAGAAAATTTTCGAGAGAATTTCTGTAGAATATTAGAGGATTTACTAGATTTCTTATATAAAAATAGGGAGAAGCAACGTTATATCGATAGAACTATGCTTTCTGAATTTCTCGAAAACGCTTCGAAAAAGTGTGTAAATTTCAGGAAAATTGAGGAACTTGCCAAACATCTCGGTTTTCTAGAATGAGAACTAAACGTCCAGTTTAATAGTCTCTATGCTTGATTTATCCTTGGTAATTACGGCCAAATCTATGTATCTACCAGCCAAGACATCTCTTCTAGCAACAGCTTTCATTGCTTCCATTAGAATTTTCTTCCCCTCACTTATAGGCATTTTAGGATCGTAACGATCTTCTAGAATACCTATCGCGACTTCAGCAGAAGTTCCTGATGCTGCATAATTTTCTTCAATAACTGATCCAACAGGATCTAAGGAGAATAACCTCGGCTTTTCCTGAGGCATTCTATCGATACCACCCACGAGAGCGAAAGTTATGTGAGGAAACAACTTCCAACTATAAAGTATTAAACCGAGCCTATGTGCGACCGCTTCTGTAGTAAGCTCTCTCTCCAATCGAAGCTTTGCGTAGCGTAATTCAAACTCCATCTCTTTTACTAAACTTTGTAAATCAGCTACATGCCCTGCAAACGCAAGGCCGATTCGATCTATAACATATACTGACCTGCCAGCTTGTGAAACAACCAGGTAACCGTAGCTAACATTTTTTGTTCCAGCCAAAACGATGCCATCAACACACTTTACTCCAGCAACCATTGATTCCCAGCTTCCTAAACTAAGACTCAATTTTCTCAACTCCTTAATCTTATTACTAAGACTCCTCTTCTCACTTACTCAATTTCTACAACTAAGTCTTAAAAATTAAATGGTAATGATCTCTTCAACTACAGCTTCATAACTCTTCGGTACCCGTTCTGGCGAGATCACGATTATTTTTTTAAGCGTTTTAGCGTACATAAGCGCAGGTAATATTGATTCCTTGTTATGGACTACTATTATGTGAGTTATTTTATCGTTATATGCATCATCGAGAAGATCAATAGCAAATCTCACATCTTTAGCCAACATAGTGACAACTGGTTCTATTCCCAACTTAGACATCTCAAAAAGTCCTTCTCGATGCGCATTTATCTCTGATTGCTCTACATAAACTCTTGCTTTAATGATTTTACCAAACTTACTAGCTTTTTCAAGAACCATTCTCGCTGTTAAGACATCGTGCACTAAATCAAAATCAATCAAAACAGAGACAGCAGTTTCTTGTACCACTTTAATCACTCTCTTTGTGCTATTATTTCATAAGATCCTGAATCGCCCAAAGGGGAACTACTAAGCTTTTTCTAGCAAAGATTATAAAAGCTGAGAAGTAATATCCTTTCAATTCAGGGCGGATAGCGTATGGTTTTGGTTGTATGTCTCTAACAATGTTCTCCTTAATTCTAATATCAATGTATCCATTACGAATTAATGCTCTTAACGTTTTTTCTACTTGATTATATGTTGGAACATATATAATTACTCGTCCTCCCGGCTTTAATGCGTACCAAACTGTTTTAAGAACAGTCCAGGGTTCTGGAATATCGATAAATACTACATCAACATCTTTTTCATCAATACCCTCTTTAGCAACATCTCGAACTTTTATCTCATAAATCTTCGGTACATTCAGCCTTTCCAAATTTTTCTTAGCTCTTTTGGCTCTCTCTGGATCTCTCTCATAAGATATCAATCTAGCTTTTTCTTTACATAGCCTAAAAGCCAAGAATGCCGTCAAGGCACCAGATCCTGTGCCTATCTCAACAACTTTATCTACCGATTTAATATCTGCAAATGTAATGATTATCCCCCAATCTCTGGGATAAATTATTTGTGTTACATAATCAAAATCATTGTAATTCCAGACAATATCTGGTAACGTCGCGGGAAAAACAATAAAGCTCATTCCTAAGTGCGATTTAACTATCCCACCTACCCGTGTATTTATGATATCATCGTGTTTTATGACACCAAACCTAGTATGCAATATGTCTCCACTTTTGAGTTTTATTACTATTCTTTCCTCTTTCTTAGTTCTTGTAAGAGGAAGGAGAAGAACCAGATCCCCTTCTTTAAAAATATGTTCTTTTCTCTCTGACATAGCCCAGCCCTATGCTACATGGTTAAACTCAGCCCAAGACTCCGTGCATAGTTAACAGCTTTCTTCCATTCTTCTATTCTTAATCGTCTGGAAATCTCTGGATATTGGTGTGCACGATACTCCGGCCTATATTGTGCCATAACATTCACTCTTGTTTTATCCAGTCTCATATTTTTAGCGATCCATTCAAGTATTTTTATTGTACAACATTCTAAGTGGTTGGGTAAAACAAGGTGTCTTATAATTACCTCTTCGCCATTATCGCTTAGAAACTTATGATTTCTTGAGACAACATCGAAATATTTTGGTATCTTTGAAAGCCTTAACGCACACTCATTATTTCCATACTTAAAATCTGGTAACCAGATATCGACTACTCCTAAAAGGATTCTCATGGTTTCTGACGAGTTGTAAAGGTTAGAATTCCAGACTTGAGGGACGGGCGCATTGAGTCTTAGGAGGACATCGAAGATATAGTGTAGATTCGGTGTGGGCTCTCCTCCAACCCAGTTAACGTTTCTAATTCTCTTCTTATTCCATTCATTCTCTATCGTTTTTGCCAATATTTCTGGTGCTATGTAATCTCCACTATGTATCTGGGAAATATCCCAATTTTGACAGAAAACACATTTGAAATTACAATGTGAAAAAAATATTGTGTATGATGGAACTAATTCAGGTTCCTCGCCAATATGGATAAAAACCGATGAAATGTATGCCTTCTTATCTAGTCTACAGACCCCCTTTTCTCCCATAATTCTATTAATGCCACAACGCCACTCACAGAAATGGCAATTCTCAAGAATTTTCCAGAGCATATCCCTTTTTAATCTAAGAAGATTTTTTTCTGGAGATTCTTTTCTCTTCCAAATATTTATTATTGATTGCTCATCAGTATCACGAATAAACTCTAACATCTCGGAGAGTTTCTCATCATGGATCTTCCAAAGCTCTTCCAATGGCATTTCGCTTGAATACTCTACCTCAATAATTTTCGCAATTAGGAATTTTGGCAATGCTTCACCACGAAGAATCTGGAAATATCTATGAAGCCTTTCCTGTGCCTCTTTGTCTTCTAAAATCTCTATACTATCAGGTCTTTGCCATACAACTGGTATACCGTTAACCTCTCCTATTAGGGTGAACAAGTAAATCCCCGGCTATGATTCCACATGATCATGTCGTATGAAGTTCCAGAGCAATTTTTTTATCCTTATTACCGAAATATTTAAATATAGATCTACAGCCTTTAAAAATAAAGCGATATGAAGTTATATAAAATTATCGGGTGATATCATTGAGCGAAGAACATTACGAAGATTTTGGAGAAGAATATACCAATGAAATCGACCATGGAGCACCGCTAAAGTGTCCATATTGTGGCTCTGAGGATATCGAGATCATAGGAGATACCTACGTATGCATGCGTTGTGGAAGCGTACTCGAAGAGGAAATTATTGATCTCCGTCCTGAACGGCGAGAATTCTCACCAGAGAATTCTCTAACTCGACGCTTTTTGCCCACATCGCCTCTCACGAATATTCAACCAGTCAAGCTATATATTCAAGGAGACAAGAGCGTAACTCGCGTAATGCCAAAGGATGCTAGAACAAGAAATACTTTGTATGCAATGTCGATACTAAACGAGATAGCTTCTAGACTTCACCTTCCAAGAACTACTAAGGATACCGTTATGGAATACTTCCGCAGATTAAGCATGAAAAGATCAATCAGAAGAGAGAGAGTCCCGGCAATTGTGGCTGCATTGATCTATCTTGCAAGTCGGATAACTGGCGTGCCACGTCACTTAGATAGAATCGCCAAGGTTAGTGGTGTCAAGAAGAAAGATATCTCGAAAGCATATAAAATGATAAGGTCAGAGCTAAAGCTTACTGTACCAATACCAGATGCTGAAAAATTTGTAATATCTTTCGGGAGAGAACTCGGACTAGGTGGTGAAACTATCAGCAAAGCTATAGAGATCATAAGAGAGGCTAAAAAGAAAGGTGTGTCAATTGGTAGAGACCCCGCAGGAATCGCCGCTGCAGCCTTATATATAGCTTGTAGACTTATGGGCGAGAAGAAGACACAGAAAAAAGTTGCTGAAATCGCTGGAGTAACAGAGGTTACGGTGCGCAATAGATACCGGGAGATAATAAAGCTATTGAATCTTGACATCAGTGGATAATATCTGCTACAGAGAATATAACGTCATGATCATGAATCTTCAATAGAGAGCCTTTGCTTGGCCTAATCCAGTGGAGATCTGCCACTCTAGCATGCGCTTCTATAATTGGTGCTTGTTCAAAACCATAATGCTTTGCTATTCGTATTTCGTCCTCAAATCTTAGAAATAGTTTAGTTCTTTGATTGCAAACAGCGATTAGTTCCCTCTTTCCAGATCCTTCACCTGCCGCAAAAAATAGTGAGAGCTTGTTAGGATACTTACTATCTTCTTCGTGTTTCATAATTTCTACTTTCCTATCAATATCTTTAAGTTTTAGAGTAAGAGAATTCGTCCTAATAAGGTGTAGTAAATGACCTCTTAGTACCTGAAGAATTACTCGATGAAATCGCACTTTTTCAAAAATTTTACTTAAGAAAATAGGTGATGGTATGGATCGCACAAATCCCTGAGGAGTTCCGTTAAATATTAGGAAAAAAGTACCTCTAAAAGGTCCTTCTTGTATAATCATGTACAATTCTACGTCATCTAAAATAAACTTTTTTAGATCCCCTAATGCTTTAAGCCATTGTTTTAATTCTCCTTCTTTTCTTATTTTATTTTCAATATGAGTAAGGATGTCAGCTGCGTATCGATGTAGTGCGAACTCATCATATATCGCGGATAGCTGTACTGGATAATCGTATAATTCAATACCCAGATCTCCTTCTATAAATCCTCGAAAATTCCTCTTTAAGAGATATTTTCCAGATCTGCTATTCCTAATCCCAACGATTTTGTAAAGAGGATAAAAGCTACCTTTATACTTAAATCCACCCTCGACGGGAACTATGTAAGTAAATGGCACACACCTTAGTTTGTCAGAGTCCCAAAAGATGATTTCGAAATCCGCTGGATCAATTGTTCTATCATAGAGAATTTTAGAGAACACTTCAGCAATTGTTCCCTGTTTCAAGTATAACACCGTTGATCAGTAACGGCCGCTTTCATCATAGATCAGAGAGGGGTTTGACACATCATCTCATAGAGTTATTTTTTCAATTTCATAATTATGGAGAAGGCTAAATTAATTTATCCATCAGAAAATTATAACATGTGAACCCTAGATCTTCCTAATAATCCAGAGTATTAGCATGCTAGAGATCGTGCAGAATTATTTCAAATCTTACTAGTAATATCGCATAACATATTTGGCGATTACGAGATAATAAAAATATTTTTTTCCTAACAATAGTTAGACTACATTCTGTAATTCCTCGGCTCCTCCCGAAACTTATAGGGATAATTCATACCCCCGATAATGCTAATCTTTATGAATAATCTAGCGTTCTATTATCTTGGTCATTTGTAGAAAATAGTCAATATAATAATCCGGTGATTCTATGAGCGAAAGGAGTATTGAGGAAAAATTAAGTGAAATTCTTGAAAGATTAGAAGAGCTTACTGAAGAAATTATTGATCTTCGGGATAGGGTTGAAAGTCTAGAAGAACGCGTAAAGAAGCTCGAGAAGCCGTGTACGTAATGAATTTTATAAATTTTTTCTTTCAAACGACTTGACCAGCTAAAAAATCTTAAGATGAAGCTCTGATACTCATGATTTTCTGTAGCTTATCTGCTGTCAATTTAAGGTCTCTTAGAATAACACCCAATTTTGCATCTTCCTTTGTTAAGACAGCAAGTATATGATCTTCACCCGTTAATCTCAAAACCACATACCCTACATCAGTATAGATAATTACGTGGTCTACATGCCCTTGTTTTAGATCTAGAGCACTTCTTTCTGATGTACTAAAAATTACCGTGATAGCAGCTGCTAAAATTCCTTCCTCTTTTTGTATTTTTTCTGTCTTAGGATAACTAGCTACTGGGAGTCCTTCAATGGTAGCCACCATAGCTACCTCGATCGATGGATTGTTACGAAGCAGCTCTTCTAAAATTTTCTCTATTTCTTCTATAATTTCTGTCCTTTCATAAGATTGCGAAATTATTGCTAAAAGCTCTTCTCGAGACGCTACTTCTTCACTCATACTTGTCGCCTACTGATTTCTCGGCATGATATTATTTGAAAAAATGAACAAAAGCTTCGCAGTATCTCCTTAGTGACATACTAAGGCTATGTATGGATAAAAAACCTTAAGCTAATCATATTAATAAAAATTATCATTTCAATTCCCTATACCTATTACACAAAAGAATATTGTGTATTGTTAAATGTTTTTTTGGCCAAAATAGTGCTATCATTCCCTAATCTAAGCGACATACATGCAAGTATTGTTGAAGTTATTCCTAATCGTCAACATGTTTGGCAGTGGGAACTCTATTTCGTCTAGAAGATGTGTATTGATTGGGGACGTTATGTCAGGTAAGGAATACACCCCGTTGACTAGAGGAACTTGGAGGAAATTTTGGCAAGCTGTTAAAGAAGCCGATATTGTATTGGAAGTTTTAGATTCTCGAGACCCCCTATCTTTTAGACTACCGATTGTTGAAAAGCGGTTATCCGCGCTTGGAAAGAAAGTTATACTCGTAATTAATAAGGCTGATTTGGTTCCAAGAGACGTCTTAGAAGCTTGGAAAAGAGAGTTCGAAAAAGAGTATCCCACAATCTATATTAGTGCGAGATATCGACTTGGAACTGGAAAACTGAGAAAATTGATTTACAAAATAGCACCTAAGGGCAAAGAAGAAATAAAAGTTGCAATCATAGGCTATCCTAATGTCGGAAAATCATCTATTATAAACATCTTAAAAGGATCCCATAGTGCTCCGACGGGAGCTAAACCCGGCTTAACGCGTCATTTACAAATCGTTAGAAGGGGAAGACTTAGAGTTTTGGATACACCAGGAGTTTTCCCATACGAGGATGCGGATACATTGGTCTATAAAGGTGCAATACGCGTGGAGACCTTAGATGATCCAATACCACATGCCATAGAGTTAATAAATAGACTTAAAAAGATCCATCCAGACGTTCTGAAACGAACATATGGTTTTGATGCGGATGATCCGTTAAAATTTCTTGAAGAATTGGCAAAAAAACGGGGTAGATTACTAAAGGGCGGTGTTCCCGATGTCAAGGAGGCTGCTCGTACTGTCCTTCGTGACTGGCAAACTGGTAAAATAGTAATTTGGGTTCGTCCTGAAGATTACTATGGTGCTAAGAAATGAAAAAATGGTTACTAGACCTCTTAGATTGCGAGACTATTAAACTAAAGGTATCTAAATACTCAAGAGTACTCCCCGAAATATACTCTGGTGTAATATTTTGCGATAAAGATGAGTACTTTATCCGTCGAAGTATACCTATTCTGACGAATAAGAAATGGCTAAAGAAAATTTCAAAATTAAGAGGTTTGTACGAAGCCCTTCCAGCAGCTCCTTGGAGAGCGTTAACGAATGATTGGGTAAAACATATGCGATTGATCCATTACCGCTTATTACTAGATAGTGTTCGACTTTTAGAGAGTAAAGACAATCTAACCATTCTAGCACTAGGATGTGGATGGGGCTGGGAGATTTGGTGTTTATCTCGTATTCTTAGAAAGCTATCAGTTAAGGCCAGAATTATTGGTACTGATATCGCATTTAAACCATTGAGGCTAGCGAGGAAAATATTGGAAAGAGAAAAAGAGATTTTCGACATCATAGAATTTTGTATTTCACCAGCGGAGAAAATACCTTTTAAAGCCAATACATTTGATATCGTTCTAGCAATTTTTGGAAGCTTGGATCATTCTGAGAGTTACCCCCTAATATTCCAAGAGGTTTCACGAGTATTACGGCAGAACGGATTATTTGTTTTTACGGTACTTAATAGATTTTCGCTAGACTGGTTATTAAGAGTAGCTACAAAGCCGAGATTATTTCTAAAGACTGTCAGAAAGATGCGAGACCCCTTCACAAGAATAACAATACCCCTGCCAAAACAAGGTTCTATACGAATCCCAACTCATTATTACGTCCCAGCAGAAGTTTTGAGATTGTTAAGAATGGCTAAATTAACTCCACTAAAGTTCTATAGCATCTTCTCTCTATTACCCATGAATTTTAAGGCTAAGAAGTTTAATTATGTTCATAGAATACTTCATTACCTGGATTATTATGGCAGTACCGTTCCATTTCTGAAGTTTCTAGGTAGATATTTGGGTGTAATTGCTAAGAAAGTCGTTTAGCATTTTCAATCTCTCCTCCAGTGGGATGTATTTCTTACCACCTGGAGAGTAAAAGTAGATCTTTGCTAATGTATCAATAAAGCCTCCTATTCCTCGCTTCTTCAGTACTGCTACTAAACGAATCAAGTCTAGAAGAGCTATCGCTCGTAAAAACTTATTAAAGAACCGCCACGAAAGGTGGATTTCCAAGATTCTTTGAAGAGGATCCGACATATTCAACCATACTTTCGAAAATTCTAAATCTTCCGGTCCCTTTCTGATTGAGACTCCTAAACCCTTATGCTCAGGCTTCTCATAGATCGTATTCATTAATAAATCCTCTTCCTCATAGATTCTTCTCAAATACTGGTAGTTTGGAGATTTATCTTGACACAGAAATTTCATTTCATATAGTTCTTTTATTTCCAGTGGAAAAATACTAAGCATATCAATCAAATTCTTAACTAAATCTCTTAAATCTATGTATCCTCGCAAATGATCTCCCACAAATGGACACTGCTTTTCTCTGAAACTATTTATTAGCTCCGCGGATTGAGAAAGAGGAATGGAACTCGTATTAATAAGTCCCGCTCCTGTATCTAGAGCTAATCGAGCATATGCTTTTGCTGATTTTTCGGCATAACTTCCTATAGATAGTACTATTACATCGGGTTTACTTGATTTAATCGCCGATACCAATTCCTCATAGGATATAGTAGTTATCTCCCTTAAACCATATTGTCTTAAAATTTCGGAGTTTTCTTCCGAAATCCCAGATTCAATCTCTATTTCTAAGAATTCTTTATCTTCAAAAAGAAGCGCACCCACTCTTTTCCCAACTTTTTTTGAATCTATATCAATGATTTTTTCGATCCTTATGTCTTCTATAGTGAATGAATTAATTTCCTTTATCGGAAAAGAAGCTAAAGATTTTGTCAAATCGTCCTTAAATCTTATTAGCTTAATGAACTCTCTAATTAGTCCGCTAAAGCCTATGATTGTTACACTAATCTTCTTAGCCATCGTTTATACTCCTTCAGGAGAATTAATAAAAAATGGTACAAAATTACGAATAATATTATGCTTTATTGAATCAGGTATCTTAGAGCAATTACCCCAATGCCTCGAACCCCGATGATTATTTCATTTAAACCATCATTGTTAATATCGTAGATTAATGGTGGATATACTCCAGCTCCTTGGTATCTGAGTGAAACTAGAGGCTTAAGCTTGTTCTCTTCATACTTTAGGACGCTTAACGTACCATTGGGAGCTCCTATAATAATCTCTGGTTTATTATCTCCGTCAATATCTCCTACCGCTGGTTTATCCCCTGCTATTCCTCTATAGCTGGCTAATAGTTCTCCTGACGGCAATTTTACAACATGTGTGAGATTTGGTGTCGCACAGACAATAGCTTCTGGTTTTCCGTCATTATCAATATCAGCTATTGTGGGAGTGAATACGGGATTTCTAAAGTTCAGTTCTAGCATAATCTCTTTCTCCTTAAGTACTCTTAAGAAACCATCACCGCATCCAACGATAATCTCTGGAATATTATCCTTATCGATATCACTTAGTACTGGTTCCCACACTCCTCCTCCAAACGTTAATCTCACAATTTCTTTATCACCCTTAAGGATCCTTAATGTGCGATCAGCACTACCAGCAACTATTTCTGTCTCTTCGTCTCCGTTTACATCTCCAACAGCCGGTTGATAAACCCAATCATTGAATCTAATGAGCCATAGTTCTTTTCCGTTTTTGATAACGCGAAGAGAATGATCTTTCGAACCTGCAACGATCTCGTCTTCTCCATCACCGTTTATATCTTCTATAACAGGTGGTTCTACAATGCTTCTGAACCTACTGAACCTCCATAATAGTTTGTTTCCTCTAAATGCTAATAATGCACCCCCATACGTTGGAACTAAGACCTCATTTTGTCCATCATTATCAATGTCTCTTATTACTGGTGTTCTTACTGGTTGATCAGCGATCTTAGTACTCCATAGTTCCTGACCATCTAAGGTTAGGTAATACAAAAATCCATTACGTGCACCAACAATTATTTCAGGTACTCCATTATTGTCAGCATCCCCAATTATCGGAGAGAAAGCGCCACGATCTATAGTAAATCTCCATAATTCCGCCAATGTCCCTGCAGACATGGTCCTCCCTCCCACATAGTAGGTATGCTAAGTGATTAACACTAGTGTAAAGTTAGGATGGAACGTAGCTTTCTGTAATGTTCTGTATTGAAAAAGAAACCAAGCATTAACATTAATATTATAGGGAAGGATGTTTAAATGTTAATTTTTAGGAATAAAACTTCTGAGTGGTGGTATTTATGAGCTTGTTTAGCAAGATCAGAACAGTTGGCATAGACTTAGGCACATCTTCAATAAAAATATCGGCTGGTACAAAGAGATTAAAGTTTCCCAGCATGATTGGAGAACCAAATCCAGGATTCCGAGGAATAACAACAGACAAAAGTTGGGAAAATAATTTAGTGATAGAACTTGAAAATGGTGAAGAATACTACGTTGGAGAGCTAGCCCGGTTGCAATCGATGGTTAAGATTCCTCTAGCACGAGAAGGACGTATGAAAAGTGCTCGTGATGCTTTAATTGCTGTTAAAGCAGCACTAGGTCTAATAGCCGAGAGACCAGAAGAAACTTTTGTTATCGCTACTGGAGTACCCGTGGCAACTGGGCAAGGGGAAATGGAGGCCTTAAGCAAGAGCATAGTAGGGACTCACGAAATAAGGATAAAAAACGATGCTACTGGTGATAAGAAAATAATTAAAGCCAAAATTGTTGCAGCTCCTGTCATGCCGGAGCCTTATGGTTCCTGGTATTATGTATTGAAGCGAAGAGGGGAGAGAACAGCAATTGATTCCGTAATAATTGATATTGGCTATGGTTCGACAGATATTCTTACAATATATAATGGTACGATACTCAGAACTGCCAGTGGATCTATTGTTGAAGCTGTTGATACTATTGTTACAAAACTGGCCCAGTATCTAAACGAAAAAACGGGTAGAATGATAAAGCCAGAGTTACTTATTGCTTCCCTCGAAAAAGGAAATATGGTTGTCAACATAGGTGGTGCCTCATACGATATCTCTCCTCAAGTTAATGCTTTATCAGAGTACGTGGCGAGAGTAATAATGGACGAGTTGAGCCGCTTAATGGATTCACTACCCCCCGATGCACTAATAAAATATTTCATCCTAGTAGGTGGTGGAGTTTACTTCCTCGGTCCTAAACTAAAAGAAGCATTACTAAGTAGTGGATTTGTAAAAAGCCCTGATCAAATAATAATTCCGGATGATCCCGTTATGTCTAATGCTATGGGATTCGAGCTCGTAGCTCAGTATTATGCTCAAAGATTGCTGGGGAAGTAAGAAAATAAGAGAAATAAAACTATGCATCAAATATACTTCTATAGAAACGGCATATAATTTCACCAAACTCAGCTACTCTATTTTGTGATGAAACTCGTTTACTCCGCTGATAATCAAGAAAAATGATGAAGGATCCGGGGGCTGATAAAACGTCTCTTTAAAACCTTTTTGTTACATTGCTTGAGAAAAAGCATTCTTCTAAATATAGCCTCCGCTTCAGTAAAAGTAAAATTATGAATTATCACGGCTATTTTAATAACTATGAGAACTCGCAGATTCTTAGGAGTAAAATCTTGGTGATGATGGACACCCTAGCTGATCAAATGATGAGCCCGAAGTTAACTGAGGTGATATCATGAAAAACAATCAATTAAATGAGAAACGGGATATCTCATCACTACTCCATAGAATTGATGAAATAAAGAAAATCGATGAAAAACGAAAAAAGCTACTTGATACCTTTTGTGAGGAATTATCTTCCAGAGAAGAACCAAGCGATAATTTAATTTACGTAGCTGATCAGCTTTTTGAGATAGGAAAATTTGAGATAAAGCATAACAAGCATTCCTCCGCCATTCTTCCGTTGTTCGCAGCACTGGTTACTTATAAGTTGTTTAAAGATGATGAGAACCTGATGAAATGTTACGGATACTTGGACACTTGTTTAAAAAAATTTGAAACAGAAGCTTTAAACTGGCATGAGTGGGATAACGCATATATCTCGTATTTAACGCTCTGGTTGTCTAAGAAATACGTTCTAGAAGAAGAGTTACCACTGTTTCCAGAATATCTCAACGAAGTCCACCCCTTGTTAAGGGAAGTTGCGGTTCGTCTTGATATGTTTTTAAAAGGAGAAACTACTTTAGCTTCGATAAATGAACTATTTCACGAAGTAAATAATATAGCTACAAAGTATAGTTTTGAGAAGATGTGGGGAATATTTAAGGAAGTAGTAACTATCATTGGTTACATGCACCAAAAAGAGATGATGAAGGGAGTGGTCGCTGAGGAAGCCAATGAAGAAAACGCCGAAATCTGATAAAAAGGTGGCTGTACTCTTGAAATATGTGCTAGGAATAGAAGCTACTGCACATACCTTTGGTGTGGGTGTGGCTTCTATAGATGGTTCAGACATTGTGGACTTTTCTCATCAATATATCCCAGAAAAAGGTGGCATACATCCTAGAGAAGCTAGTGAACATCACTCAAAAGTAGCTCCAGAGATCCTCAAAAAAGCGATCGATTATATCAAGGAAAGAGGAGGAGATCTAGTGGCTATCGGCTTTTCTCAAGGCCCCGGTCTCGGTCCCTGCTTACGCGTTGGTGCTACAGTAGCTCGCGCAATAGCTAGTTACTTAGATATCCCACTCTTCGGTATTCATCACGGTGTTGCTCATATAGAGATAGGAAAGAAATTAACTGGCGCGAAAGATCCCTTGGTTGTTCTTGTTTCTGGCGGTCATACAATGATCGTAGCACTGGAGAAGGGATATTATCGCGTTTTTGGAGAAACATTAGATATATCGATAGGAAACTTAATAGATATGTTTATGCGTGCTGCTGGTTATCCCTCTCCTGCTGGAGCATTATGTGAAAAACTTGCTAGAGAGTCTTCTGATTTCGTCGAGCTTCCCTATATAGTTAAGGGAACAGATTTATCATTTTCTGGAATCCTCACGCAAGCTATTAAGCTTTTAAGAAAGGGAGTGCCGGTACATACGTTATGTAGGAGTATACAGGAGGTGGCTTTCGCCATGCTTACAGAGGTGACAGAGAGAGCCTTAGTCCATACTAGAAAGAGAGAATTACTGATTGTAGGCGGTGTAGCAGCAAATAAAAGACTAAGGGAAATGCTTGAAAATATATGTAAAGAACATAATGTGACGTTTTATTGGAGTAAAAAATGGAACGGAGATAACGGCGCCATGATAGCTTGGACTACAGTTTTAGCTTATAAGTACGGAAAGCCATTAAGAATAGAAGAGAGTTTGGTAAAACCTCTATGGAGAATAGACCGAGTTTTCATTCCGTGGGGATCAGATCAAACCAGCTAATATTGCCTTTATCTCGTTTAGTGCTTCTTTAGCCCTCTCAGCATCTTCTCCCTTCAGCTCACCTTTGGTTAATCTTTCCGTCATTTCTTTTATGAACTCATGGTACTCCCAAGGATAAACGATCCATTTATCTGTAGTTTCGATGAAGAAGTCGGGAACTAATATGCTCCATGGCTTTAGATGAATAGTTGCTATCTTAACCTCCTTGGCATTTTTTGATTTAACGTGCTCTAGTGCTAGTTTGAGAGTTTTTCCAGTATCTGCTACATCGTCAACTATTAAGACGTTTTTTCCAGAAACATCTATTGTTAGAGGATGTACAATTTGGGGTTGTTCGGAGGTCTCACTAACCCTTTTGTAGAAAACTATACGAATAGGTGCTATGTCCTTTACCCCGAAATAATCCGAAAAAATAGCTGCAGGAACGGCACCACCACGGAGTATAGAAACAATAATATCTGGGCGAAATCCCGATTCTTCCACTTTTTTACATAATTTTAGAGTTTTTTTAATGATGCTACTCCACGTTTCTACTTGATAATGAATAGGCATGCAACTCCCTCTAAAAACCTCTAAATTTTCAGTTAAATCCCAGATTTTTAGAAGTTTTTAGCACATATCAAAGGATTATCGCTAAGAGATTTTAAGGCTGGCGTAGTACATATACTGTGGGTTCCTCTGGTACTTCATTAATATTTAATTCAAATGTATTATTCTCCACTTTTTCTACCGGTCCACCCCACACGTTGAGAAAATCGTCTAGCCGGTGAAGTTTTCCAAAAATTCTCTGGTTTAATTTTTCACTATAATAATGCATCGGAATAACTATGTGGGGATTTACTTGTCTAATAACGGTTACAGCTTCCTTAGGTCCTATAGTGAAAACTCCCCCAATAGGTATAAAGAGTACGTGAGGCCTACCAAAAACTCTTATTCTTTCTACATGATCTTGAGAAAGCGTATGACCAAGATCTCCTAAGTGAACAAAGACCCCATCTCCGTATCCTACTACGTAAACAGTGTTTGTACCCCGTTCTTTGCCTCTTTTATCGTCATGGTAAGTCAGAATACCACGGATTTTTACATCCTTAACGTTTCTATCTCCCACAAGACCTATGAAATGTTGGGAATCCCACTTGGCAACTTTTTGCCAATTAGCGTGATCGAAATGATCATGCGAACAAAGAATAATATCTCCCTTCAATCCCTCAAGGGAGAATTTACCAATCTCTCTTCTAAATGGGTCAAAAATTATAGTTAACCCTATAGCTTTGTTGTAGATACTAAAACAGGCGTGACCCCACCACCTAATTTCAAAGATACTCGTAGGTCTGTCTAGAGAAAACATCTTTTTTCACCAATAAGTCATGCAAGAAAAAAGAAGACTTATGAAAATAAAAAAATTCTGTTGCAAAAGATCTCAGCCCTTTCAAGCATCAGCATGAAAATATCTTTCTAAGTGCCCGGTCTCTCATCATCGAGCAAGCATCTTTTTATTTCGAGATATCTTCTAGCCTTAAACCTTTCGTTTCTGGTCCGATCATTATCACAAGTAATCCTCCAATTAGATGCATGAAGAAGAATACTAGGTACGCTGCTACAAGGCTACCGCCCATTTGTAATAATCCCGTGACCACAGGTGCTATAATACCCGCCACTCTTCCCGTTGCCGCTGCTATTCCCGCTCCAGTACCTCTATAGTCTGTTGGATACAGTTCTGGTGTATATGTGTATAGACCTGACCAAGCTCCTAGGTTAAAGAACGATACTATGATGAAGCCTGCCGAAAGTAATAAGCCTATGCTGTAAGCTCCTATCCGGATAGTACCTATTTCCCAATAATCAGCGATACTCACAATAATAGATCCTATACCTGCTCCTATTAAGTAACCCGCAAGAACTTTCTTTCTACCTAATTTATCAAGTAGAAACGCTGCACTATAATATCCGGGAATTTGAGCAGCGATTATTAGAATACTCCATGATAAAGCGACTAGTAGGGAATACTGGGGATACTTATCGGCTAATATCTTAGGTAACCAGAGGAAAACTCCATAGTAAGTATAAACTAAGATAAACCATAGGCTCATTAGGAGAATCGTTCTTTTCGCATATTCTCCACGAAAAAGCTCTATCCAACGAACTTTACTACTCGGCCTCCGGGAAACCTTTACTTCTCCCACTACTAAGCTATACTTCTTTAATATATGGATAGCCTTATCAATTCTACCCTTCTCTTCTAAATATCTTATTGATTCTGGCAAATAAACGACAATAAGGGGAACCAAAATTAAGGCGAGTAAGCCCCATAGAAGTACCCCTTCCCAGTCAATAGTCTCTATGAACACTAATGGGATCAAGAGACTCAGGATTGCCCCCCAGACCCATGCTGTCTCAACTAAGCCAACGAAAGTTCCCCGATACTTTGCTGGCGTATACTCGGATATGTATACTCCAGGAATCGGCAATGCACCACCTAGCCCTATCCCCGCTATAAATCTGTAGAGAAGTAATAATTCATAATCATGCGTAGTGCCGCATAACGCTGTGAATACCCCATGTATCGTAATAGTTATTATCAAGGCCCATTTTCTCCCTATAATGTCTGCTAAGCGTCCAAAGAGAAGGGCACCGAAGAACATGCCTACGAAACCACTACTCAGCAAATAGCTTAGCTGTATTTGATTTAATGCTAATTCAACCCCCAATCGTTTCAATACACCAGAAATTAAGAGAACATTCATAGCTGTTAACATGTAGGTCAGAGAAGCTATTATTAGGAGCCGATAATGAAATCTCTTCAATTCTACTCGTTCTAAATAATTCAGTAAACTCATGAAAGTTCACCAGAAATTACCGTATAAGCTATTGTTGCGTAGTAAATGAGCGAGAGCTTTCTAGAGAGTATTATACTCTAGCATAAGTAATCGTCCTTTTAGTTTATTTAAGAAACAAGAAAGAGGAAGAATTTTCGATACAATCACTATTTCTAGGCAATTATTGCAATATGGTAGCGTATGTTCCTATCTTCTTTAGAAAAGTCATGTCTTCGTACACTAATTTTCCCCGGAGAAACGTTGCTTTCACCCACCCCTTTACTCGCATTCCTTCATATGGTGTTATTGACGATTTACTAAAGAGTACCTCAGAGGTCACTTTCCATTCTTTTCTTGGATTAAAAATGATAATGTCAGCATAAAAACCGATTTTTATTTTACCCCTGTTTTTCAGCCCTAAGATTTTCGCTGGGTTTCTAGTTAAGGCGTTAATTATTGGCTCAAGATCTCGTACATGGGTCTTTTTGATTAAAGTATATATGAGGGGTAACAATAACTGAACCCCATTTATACCCGGCGATGCCTTACATAGGTTTACTAGCTTTTCTCCTGCAGCGTGAGGCGCGTGATCACTAGCGATAGCGTCTATATATCCCGATAAAACCCCTCTCCAAAGCATACGCCTGTCTAACTCTGTTCTTAGTGGAGGGTAACATTTAGCTACTCCTTTCAATTTCTCCCCTAATTCCTTGTTTAATATGAGGTGATGAGGCGTGACTTCCGCTGTTATTTTTATACCCTCTCTTTTAGCTTTGATAATCTCTATTAAGGCCTCGTAGCTACTCAGATGCGCTATATGAAAACGTAACTGTTTTTTTCTAGCAATCTCGATTATTTTCTTTACAGCCGAAATTTCAGCTTCTCTAGGCCGTGATTTTTCAAATGAAGAATAGCTTTCACAATCGGAAATTGGGGTCAAATATCTGTGATCCTCTGCATGAATTACGTATAAGAAATCTCGGGGAAGATCTTCCTGTATGAGTATATCTTCCTCTTCTGCATTGTATAAATATACTTTCACACCAGCTGGTAAAGGGAAGCTATTTTTCACCTTGAGAAATTTTTCCAATTCCATTGAATTCTTGGGTAACCCTACATAGAGAAGGAAATCACAATAACTTTTGTCTTTAATTAAATCAAATTTCCTTTTGAACATCTCAAATGAATCTATTTTTGGATCGTTATTTGGCATATCCGCAATTATTGTCACTCCACCGGCTATAGCTGACTTGCTACCTGTTAAGAAATCCTCTTTCCATTCAAATCCAGGCTCTCTAAAATGTACATGCATATCTATGATGCCTGGGAGAAGCAGAAATTCCTTCGCATTGTATACATTATTTACCTTTGCTAGCCAGAACTGTTTTACATTATCAGATTTATATATGTCCACAATTTTTCCACTTTCATTAATGACGATGTTAACTCG